>Ga0299906_10000038_pt1 | contig 130510 bp, 115 predicted proteins | sample RVTome_14_FD_200259 | JGI IMG/M metagenome (GOLD analysis project Ga0299906, IMG submission 200259) | Soil microbial communities from uranium-contaminated site in the Upper Colorado River Basin, Wyoming, United States - RVT145D125 (version 2) ...
TCTCCCAAGAATCCCCAGCGGGAATCTGGCGTAAGTCCTCGATTCTCCGGGGTTTTGCCGGTCTCAGGCCCTGAGAACCATGTCAAACATGGGCTAGGAGCCTTGCCCTGCTGCCGGGTATCCCTTTTGAGATAGTCCTGCCCCTACCCTTCCAACCAGGTAGGCGACGAGGCTCCCGTCAAGGACGTCGCGGAGCCGCCTGGCGCCGTCTCGGGGCCGCGCCGCCGCCGTCCGGGCGATCAGCCCCCGCGCGCGACCTCTTCCTTCCCGATGCGCACGAGGTGCGTCCTGGTCCGCACCAGGAGCGAGCCGCCGGCGATCGCCGGCGAGGCGGTGCTGCCGCGGTCCAGGGCGTTCTCGGCGAGCACGCGGATCTCCGGCTTCAAGGCGATGACCGTGGTCACGCCTCCGGCATTGGGAACGTAGACCTTCCCGTCGCCGGCCACCAGGGAAACGTGATAGCTCCCGCCCGCGAGCCGCCGCCGCCACAGCCGCTCCCCAGACACGGCGTCGATGCAAGTGACGATGCCCTGGCTCGTCACCATGAAGAGCTTGCCGTCGTAGAGGACCGGCGACGCGGTCTCCGGCGCGCCCTGGGTCGTTTCCCACAGGACCTCCACCTCCGTGTCCTTGCCGGTGCCCGAAAGACGCACGCAGGTCGCGCCCTTCACGTTGTGCGCGCCGCCGGCGACACAGAGCACGTCCTTGTCGGCGACGATGCTCGACACCATCTGGTTGATGGGGAAGAAGTGCTCCCACAGCGTTTCGCCCGAGCTGACGTCGTACTCTTCCACGGAGCCGGAATGCGCGAACAGGAGCCGCTGTCCGGCCTCGTGCTCCACGATGAGCGGCGTCGAATAGGAGCAACAGGTATCGTCCCAGTCGCGGCGCCAGATTTGGCGCCCCGTTTTCTTGTCGAACGCGGCCAGCCAGCCCACGTCGTCGTTCTTGACCGATTCCTGGTCCTGCGCGATGATCACGGAATCCGCGGTCAGTACCGGAGAGCTGCCGGCCGCGTAGCGCGAGTACTCGAAATAATCCGGATCGATCTCGGTCTTCCACACGATGCGGCCCTCCAGGTCGAGAGCGGCCAGGACCGCGCCGAAATAGACGACGACGAGCTCACCGTCGGTGGCCGGCGTCGGCCCGGCGGAGGTGTTGAGCCGGTGCCGGTTCTCGGCGGGCGCGGTCATCACCGGCGTTTGCCACAAGATCTCTCCGGTCTCGAAGTCGAGAGCCAGGCCTACGCGGTCCGCCTGAGAATCGTCGCCGGCGGTGGGGACCGCGCTCGTCAGGTACACGCGTCCGCCGCTGACGATCGGCGAGGAGTTCCCGGAGCCGGGGATGGCGGTACGCCACCGAATGTTCGAGCTCTTTTCGGACCAGGTCTCCGGCAGCTCCGGCGCGGCGGAGATCCCCATGCCGGTGGGCCCCCGCCACTGCGGCCATTCGAGGGCGACGGGTGGGGATGGGGAAGGAGACGGGGACGGATCGCCGCAACCCGACGCCGAGGCGACGGCGACCAGCATCGGCAAGAAACGCGTTCTTCTGGCGAGCAACGGGCCTCCTTTCCTCCTCGCGGCGCCCGGCTAGTCTCCGAGATAGCCGAGGGCCTTGAGGTTTTTGACGTCTTCGGCCGAGAGCTCGGTTTCAACCGCGGTGCCGACCTCGCTGGGGTGCCACGAGATGATGGCCTGGAGGAGCCCGTCGCGAACGTCGGGATGTCGCTCGGCCACGTTGTGTCTTTCCAGCGGATCGTTCTCCAGGTCGTAGAGCTCGGCGTAATCATTGTCCACGCCCGGATAGACGATCAGCTTCCATCGCCGTGTCCGCACCGCGTGAATACGCCTCTGGCGGTCCAGTTGGTAGCCCCGGTCGGCGTGGAGCTTGGGATAGGCGTAGACGCTGGCGAAGGCCAGGTCGCGCTCCCCGTCCCGCGCCTGCGCCATCAGGGGGACCAGGCTCTCCCCCTGAACCGCCAGCGACGGCGGCGCCGGAACCGCCAGAAGCTCCAGCACCGTCGGCAAGAAATCCACCGTCTCCACGTGCGGCCTCAGGCGGGCGCCGGCGTGGCCCGGGACGTGGAGAACGAAGGGGATCCGTATCTGCTCGTCGTAGACGTCCTTGCCGTGGTCCAGGACACGCGCGCGCTCGTCCAGGGTCTCGCCGTGGTCCGCCGTGACGAGGACGATCGTCCGCTCGAGGTCGAGCGCGGCGAGGACCTCGGCGACGAGGTCGTCCTGATAACGGATCTGGGCGTCGTAGCGATCGACGTAGTCGTTGAGATGGCGAAGGGGCTTGCCGTGCTTCCGCTGCTGATAGCCCGGGATGTGCTTCAGGCGCGGTCCCGGATCCGCGGAGCGGAAGAGCTCCAGGTATTCATCCTTGGGCCGGTACGGGCCGTGAGCATCGTAGAGATGGAGGAAGAGGAAAAACCGTTCCTCCGGAAGACGCTCCGCGAGCCAGCCGAGGGCCAGGTCGGTGGTCTGCCGGCCGTCCCGCCGCATCTTCTCGAAGTCGCTGTCGTAGACCTCGAAACCCTGGCGGAGCCCTTCCCTGGCGACCCTCAGCGGATAGCCGCTGACGAACGCGCCGGTGCGGAAGCCGGCGCCGGCGAGGATCTCGGCCAGGGTCGGAAACTCCTGCGCCAGGAGGCGCGTGTTCTCCCCCACCCCATGGGTATGGGGGTACAGCCCGGTGAACATGGAGGAGTGGGACGGGCTGGTGGTGGTCCATTGAGCGACCGCATTCAGGAAAACATAACTGTCGCGAGCCAGACGGTCGATCCGCGGCGCGGTGTCCCGTGGGTAGCCGTAGGTCGGAAGATGATCCGCGCGCGTGGTATCGAGAGAGATGAGGACCAAGTTGCGGGGCGGGGCGGGCGAGCAGGCCGCCACGGCCTGGAGCAACGCCGCGTACCCCAGGAATCGGATGCGGCGCCCCGAGAATCGCCACCGGCTCGTCATGCTCATCGTGCTGTCCTATCAGGCTCGGCGAGGGCAGACGGGTGCCCCCAGCGCCTCATCGTCTCACCGCGCTCAGGAGCTCAAGTCCTGTCGGGTGCTAGACGAGCATCCTATGGCCGTCGCGATCGTCCTGCAAGACCTCGTCGTGTGATAGAGTCGCCGCGGTCGACGCCCAGGAGACGATCATGGACCTCTTCAGCGGATCTTTCAGGCCAACCGCGGACCAGCCCTACCTCGAGCTCCCGCTCGCCCTGCCGGCCGGCACGAGGGACTTGAAGCTCGCCTTGGAGCTCGACCTCGAGAGCTACAGCGGCGACAAGGGGCATCCCGTCCTGTGGGTCTTCGGGGGGAAGTGGAAGCGGACGATCGGCTACCTGACGCTGCGCGAGAACGGCGTCGCCCGACTGCGCACCATCTGGGACGAGATCGAGAACAAGGACGACGCCCGCGCGCGTCTTTCCGGCCCGATCCGCTGCGACTTCACGGCGGCGAACGGCAAGGCCACCCTCTCCATCCGGCACGGAGAGCCGCTTCAGACCCTTCAACTCTCGACGCCGATCGGAGCCGGAGAAGGCGGGGCTCTGCCCACGCCGTTGACCATCTGGCTCGGCTCGGACGACGGCCACGGCGAGAACCGTCCGGAGGGCTTCGTCTTCAAACGCCTGCGCATGGCCGGGGCCGAGGAGCCCGGACCCGAGCCCGACCGTGTCGAGCGCGCCGTCGCGTTGCTGGAGCAGGCCCTCGCTTTGCTCAAGCAGGGCGCGTGAGCGTGCGACCGACCGCCGAGCTGGCCGGACACGTCAGCCGAGCTTCCTGGCCGGATGAGCACCGCGGTCCCGATCAAGGGATCTCAGGCAGGAGCCTTGGCGCAGGCTCGTCAGGCAATTCGAGCTGCACGGTGGCCCCCGCCGAGGACGAACGGATCTCGAGCTCGGCGCGCTCGCCGTAGAGCGTCGCCAGGCGGCGGCGCAGGGTGCCCAGACCGGTGCTCTCCCGGTAGCGCGGCGGGAATCCGATCCCGTCGTCGGCCACCGTCAGCCTCAGCGTGCCGTTCTCCTTTTTTCCCGCGATCCGCAGCGTGCCGCTTTCCAGGCGGGTGCCGAGGCCGTGCTTCAAGGCGTTCTCCACCAGCGGCTGCAGCGTCATCGGCGGCAACGGCAGGCTTCGTATCTCGGGCGCGATCGACCACTCGATCCGCAGGCGCCGCCCCCAGCGCTCCTGCTCGACGGCGAGGTAGGCCGCCAGGTAGTCGACCTCGTCGCCCACCGTGCGCCAGGTGTGGAGGGAGCGGTCGAGGGTGCGCCGCAGGACCCCGGCGAGGTTTTCCACGGTGGACTCGGCGGCCTTGGGGTCGGTGCGCACCAGGGAGGCGACGGTGTTGAGCGCGTTGAACAGGAAGTGCGGGTTCATGCGCGCCTGGAGCGCCGCCAACTGGGCCTCGGTGGCGTCCGCCCGGGCCGCGGCGGCGGCCTCCGCCTGCTCGCGGGCGTGGCGGTAGAGGAAGCGGGTCGTCCGGGTGACGGTGCGGCCCGCCAGCAGCAGCATGCCGCCGTAGATCGCCGCCGCGACCAGGCTCAACGGCCGGCCTTCGACGGATCCCGCCCCCAGCAACCCCAGGACCATGCTGAGCAACACGCCGGAGATCATGCCCAGGGTCGGCAGCGCGAGCAGCAGGCGGTGGAGCACGCGAGGCTCGAATCCCAGGCGCCCGGGCTGGAAGGAGCGCCACAGGCTCCGCGGAGAGCACGACGAGAGCTTCTGCGAGGCGCCGTGCAGGACGTAGGCGATGCTGAGCAGCAGGGCGCCGCCGGTGCCGGCGACCAGGGCCACCAGCCTGGAGACCACCCGCTCCGGGGCACCGTCCGCGAAACCGTCGGCGACCTGGAAGACGATCGCGACGACGACGCTCGTCAGCATGACCGTCACGGTCAGGCGGGTGCGGGCCGGCACCTCGCGCCAGGTCTGCCACAGGACGCGCCCGAGTCGCTCGTCCTCCGGCTTCGTTCCGGCTCGCCCGTCGTCCATCGCTACCATCCTATCCTTCCAGGGCCTGGCGCACCTCGGCAGAGCGCCGACGGCTCACCCGCACCGCGGCGCCGGCGCTCAGGGTGAGCGTCGCCGAGCCGTCGCCGTTCGAGACGATGCCTTCGACGTGCTCGAGGTTCACCAGGGCCGAACGGCTGACCCGGACGAATCGGCCGGCGGTGCGCTCCTCGAGCTCGCCCAGGGTGTAGTCCGCAAGGTGGCGGCCGTCGACGCCGTGGGCGTAGACGAGGCCGTCGCGGGCGCTGAAGCGCGCGATCTCGGCCAGCGGCAGCAGGCGGTGGCCCCGGCCCGAGCGCACCAGCAGCCGCGGCTTGGCAGGCGCCGGCAGGCGCGCGGCGACCTCCCGCAGGGCCTGCGGCGACGGATCGCGGCGCTCGGCCTCGGCGAGCCGCCGGCGGGCGCGCTCGACCGCCCGCCCGAGGCGATCGAGGGTCACCGGCTTGACGACGTAGTCGAGGGCCTCGTGGTCGAAGGCCTCGAGGGCGTGCTCGTCGTAGGCGGTCTGGAAGACGATCAGCGGCCGCGGCTTGGGCAGGTGGCGCACGACGTCGAAGCCGTCGACCTCGGGCATGGCGACGTCGAGCAGCACGAGGTCGGGACGCCGCTCCGCGACCATTCGCAGCGCCTCGACGCCGTCCGCCGCCTCGCCCACCACCTCGACGTCGAGGTCGGCGAGCATCAGCGCCAGGCGGCGGCGGGCGGCGGGTTCGTCGTCGACGATGAGGGTGCGCACGCTCAAGTCCTCCTGCGGAGAGGGTATCAGCCGCTCGGTCGGACCTTTCGACCGCTCGACCGGCCCGCTCGACCGCTCACCCCCGGCGCCCTTGAGCCGCCGCGCGCGCCGGGGGATCCTCGGAGCCGACGAAAGGAGGAACCGTGATCCAGGCGCGACACTTGACCAAAATCTACACCTCGAAGAAGCAGGGGCGCGTGGCGGCCCTCGACGGGTTGTCCCTCACCTGCGCGGCGGGCGAGGTCTACGCCTTGCTGGGAGCCAACGGCGCCGGCAAGACGACCCTGCTGCGCATCCTCTCGACCCTGATCGAGCCCACCTCCGGCAGCGCCACCATCGGCGGCCTGTCGGTACGCGAGGCCAAGCACGACGTGCGCCGCCTGATCGGCGTGGTGTCCTACGAGACCGGCGTCTACGAGCGCATGACGCCGCGCGAGATCGCCTACTTCTTCGGCCGCCTCAACGGCCTCGAGGATCCGATCATCGAGCGCCATCTCGCGGCCTGCGTCGAGATGCTGCGCATGGGGGACTTCGTCGACCGCCGCACCGACGGGTTCTCGAGCGGGATGAAGCAGAAGACGGTGATCCTGCGGGCGCTCATCACCGATCCCCAGGTGCTGCTCTTCGACGAGCCCACCTCCGGCCTCGATCTCAGGACCGCGAAAAACGTTGCCGATCACATCCGGCTGCTGCGCGAGAACGGCAAGACCGTCTTGCTGACCACCCACATTTTGTGGGAGGCCGAGCGTCTCGCCGACACCATCGGCATCCTCGCCGAGGGCAAGCTGATCGCCGAGGGAAGCCTCGCGGATCTGCGCCGCGTCACCGGCCGCACCGACATCGAGGACATCTTCTTCACCCTGACCGACGAATCGAGGAGCCAGCCATGTACGCAACCTTCCTGATGCTCGCCAAGGAGCTGCGCGTGATGACCCGCGACCGCCGGCTGATGGTCGGCGTGGTGCTCTCGTCTCTCGTGGTGCTGCCGGCGTTGATGGGTTTTCTGACCAACATCGACCGGCTGCTGGGCAGCGACGAGCAACCGGTCCACGTGCTGCTCGCCGCGCCGCTGCCGGAGCTCGAAGCCCTCCTCGCCGCCGAGCCGGGTTGGGTGCTCCACCGCGGCTGGACTCGGGGAGAAACGGCCGAGGGCGCCGAGAGCGAGCTGACGTTGGAGCGCCAGGGCGACGCCGTACGCATCCTCGTCGACGGCAGCCGCCGGCGCCTGGCGCGGGCGGCGCGCGAGCTGCGGGACCTGCTCGAGGCCGAACGGCAACGGCTCTTCGCGGCGGCGCTCGGCGAGCACGGGCTGACCCCGGAGGAGCTCCAGCCGTTCTCCGTCGAGCTCGTCGACACCGCGCCCGACAGCCGCTCGCGGCTGATCACCAGCACCCTCGTGCCCTATCTGGTGGTGATCCTCCTGGTCGCCAACGCCAACCGGGCGCTCTACGTGGCGGTCGGCGAGAAGGAGCGCAAGACCCTCTCCTCGCTGCTCGTCTCGACCGCGCCGCGCGGCGCCATCGTGGTCGGCAAAAGCCTCGCCATCGTGGTCTTCGCGCTTTTCTCTTCGGCGCTGCTGATCCTGGGCCTGGTGCTCTTCAGCCGCTTCGGGCTCGCCCTCGGCCCGGCCATGGACGGCGCCGGGTTCCGTCTGTCGCCGGGTCAGGTCGTCGAGGTCGTCCCCAACGTGATGGCCCTGGCGCTCTTCATCGCCTCGGTGGTCATGCTCCTCGGCACCCTCGCCCGCAGCCAGCGCGAGGCGGGCATCTACACGGCGCCGCTGACCTTCATCGCCATCTTCCTCGCCGTGTTCTCGATGTCGTCGTCGGAGTTCTCCCTCGGCACCTACGCGGTGCCGATCCTCGGCAACTCCCTGGCGATGCGCGAGACGCTGCTCGACTCCCTGAGCCCGCTCAAACTGCTGCTGGCGGTCGCCTGCAACCTGCTGCTCTTCGCCGCCCTGGTGTGGGTCTCCGTGCGGCTCTATCACCGCGAGGAGGTCTTGTTCCGGCCATAGAATGGGACGGCACTTGCAATGCGGACTTCTGCAATGCGGACCGCCCTACGCCCACGGCGTCTTCGCCTGCATCCGGAGAGCAGGCGGGACGCCTGCACCACAAAAGATCTTCGCGTCACTGAAACTGGGCGGAGGAGCCGCGATCAGGGCGGCGGTGACTGAGAGAAGAGCTCGCAGGCGCACATGAAGATCCTATCCGGATCCTGCTGCGACGCCACCGGAAATGCTCACGGCGTCCAATTGGCCTGCACGCGCGTCGGACGTCGCACCCGATCAAGGTATCTGGGACAGCAGCCCGGGGACGGTCACCAACGTCCTCACTCCATGGGCGTGGTCTTCGTTGAAGACGTTGTCCCGGCACCACTCGTCGAGGCTTTCCAGGGCCAACGGACGGCAATCGCGCCGGACGCTCCAGGTCACCTGCAGCGGCGAGCAGGTCGTCTCGTTGTCATACGCCGTCCCGGTGGTGGAGCCCAGGTATTCCACGGCCCCGACGGCCGGAGGCGGAGACCGGGAGTATCCGGCTCGGGCCCAGTCGTCGGGCCCCGTCCAAAGGACCTCCGAATCGCCCACCCGATAGGGTTTGTAGCCGAAGTCCCGGCCCGTGAGGACGAAGACCTGGGCCTCGACCCGGAGCTGGGGATTGGCACCAGGTAATGGTCCTCGCGCTCGACGGGCCCATACTCCTCACGGATCCCGAGGGATTTGATCCAGCCCAGGGCTCGGTCGACCTGCTCGTCGACCCGTCCCTTGGCCTCGCCCGAGAGGATCACCTCGGCGGTCCGGTCGGGACCGCCGTCGGCCGTCATGTGGGTCCAGGCGCTGCGGGTGGGGGCGAAGCCCTGCGGCTGACGGCCGAAGCACAGGAGACCGTAGAGGGTGAGCCGCGGCTCGTCGCCCTCCATGCGCACCACGCCCCGATTGCGGAGATCGTCCAATGAGTCGATCCGCGGCTCGTCGTCGGGGTCGAGGCCGAGACGCCTCAGGAGCGGCCCCGGCGCACGTAAATCCGGCTGCCGTGACGCAGCGGCTCCGGGCCCCGGTAGCGCCGCACGTCGATCCAGTGGACCCACCTCCCATCCCACGACGCCCGTGGGCGCTATCCTGCCACCCAGAAAGACCAAACGACCGGCCGCGGAGCCGATGCTGGCACCCAGCATCGCCTTTTTCGGGCCGCGGGACCGATGCTGGCACCCAGCATCGCCTCCGCGCCCGATTCGCAGCCGATTCCAGGGCCCGAAATCGCGTCCGCGGCGGCCGCGGAGCTGATTCCGGGAGCCAGCATCGGGCGTCCTCGACGCCGCGGAGCCGATGTCGGGTCCCAGGATCGCGTCTGCCGCGTCCGCGGGGCCGATGCTGGGTGCCGGGATCGGGCCTGCGCCGGGCCGTGGGTCCGATGCTGGGACCCAGGATCACGCCCACGCCGGCCCGGGCCGTGATTTCGGTCGCCAACATCCGCTCCGCGGCGTCCCCGGGGCCGGTTTGAGAGACTGAAATCGGGTCCCGGCCGGCCCGGGAAGGCGATTCTGGGAGCCAGCATCGGGTCCGCGGCGCCGGCGGGGGCGATGCTGGCGTCCGGAATCACGAGCGCGGGGGCTGCGGTCGTGATTCTGGGGTCGCGGAATCGAGAGCGATTCGGGGTCGGGCTCGGGCTGGCCTTCGCGGATCTACCCTCGCTGGGAGTAAATCCGGATCCATGTCCGTCTAAGAGATCCGAAGGAGGTAGTCATGGCGACGACAGTGCTCGACGAGGACTTGGTGCGGATCTGGGGCAACGTCCGCGATCCACAGACCGGCAAACCGAAGAGCCGCGTCCTGCGACTGTGTTTCTGGGGCGACGAATTGGATCTCGTCGAGCCTGCGGAGGCCACCGACGAGAACCAGAAGGAAGTGCGTGTCCGGGTCCACAGTTACCGTTTCCGGAAAAAGGAAATCGGGGTCATCCGAAAGAGGAAGGAGAGGGGCGGCAAGTTCGCGCCGCTGCGCTTGCGCACGGGCCACCTCCTCGAGGTCACCTTCATCGACGTCCAGCAGGGCGACGCCACGGTGATCCGGACTCCGGACCGCAAGCTCATCGTGGTCGACGGCGGCGAGCAGAAATTCATCGCCCGGCTCCTGGCCTCGATGTTCCCCGACACGACGCCGCAGACGCCGCTCGAGATCGACTCGCTGGTGATCACCCACGGCGACGCCGACCACTTCACCGGCTTGCACGAAGTGGCCAAGGCGGCAGACCACACCGACCATCGCGAGCTCCACGCCCGCATCCTCAGCTACTACCACAACGGCCTGGTCAAAGCGGCGCCCAAGGATCCGGTCAGCGGCAAGTCGGTGTCTGAAAAGGCGGCCTTCGGCAAGTTCAAGCAAGTAGGCAAGGAGACCTACGCCATCGAGCTGTGGGACGATCCGTGCGCCGCGCCGAGCAAGAACAGGCCGTTCACCGACTGGTGCGCCGCTCTCGACAGGATGAGGGTCCCCGGCAAGACCGTCGTGCGTCGGCTCCAATACGGCGACGACGACGCCTTCGCCGCCTTCCGGCCGGCGGTCGACGTCCAGGTGCTGGGGCCGGTGGTCGAAACCGTCGACGGACGACCGGCTCTGCCCTTCCTGGCGTCGAGCGCCAGCCACACCATCAACGGCCACTCGGTGGTGCTGCGCCTCGGCTACGGCAACGTCCACTTCCTGCTCGGCGGCGATCTCAACACTCACGCGGAGGAGCGACTGCGCCACCACATCGACGCGGATCCCAACCGCACGCTGCGCAGCGAGATCCTGAAGGTGCCGCACCACGGCTCGCACGAGTTCGAGCAGGCTTTCCTCGATCAGATCCATCCGGTGGTGTCGGTCGTGTCGTCCGGCGACGAAAACGCGGCCAAGGAGTACGTCCACCCGCGCGCCAACCTCATGGCGGCCCTGGGTCGCGCCTCCCGCGGCCCCATGCCACTGGTCTACTGCACCGAGCTCGCCGCGTTCTTCGCCTACCGCGACTTCATCGAGCCCGAGCAGCACCGGGAGGTGGACGGGGTCCTCAAGCCGCTGCCGCCGACGCAGCGCCGCCGCGGCTTCCACGCCTTCGAGCGTCTGGTGTGGGGCGCTGTGCGGGTGCGCACCGACGGCGAGCGCGTGCTGACCGCCGTCGAGTCCGCGAGCGCCACCGTCAAGGAGGCTTACGCCTTTCGCGTCGACACCGGGGGCAACGTGACCGGCGACGACTTCCAACTGCTCTGAGCATAATAAGCTAAGAGTGGAGGGATTAGTCGTATAACTCCGGGGCGAGCCATGGATAGCGATCCCTCTCGAAACTATCGCCCGGCTCTACCGGCGCCGGAGGGGCCAACGTTTGGAATCTCGACCTCTTGCTGCAGGTTCTCCCCGAGGACTTCAAGCCCTTGCCCGGCAACGCCTCGATGCGGGTATCGATCCGCCGCAGCATCCGGGTAGGCGCCAATGCCGGCACGCCGCTCGAGGACCTCGGGGTCAGGCCCGAGCACCGTCACCTCATGACGAGAAACGACCTGTTGAACGGCAACGAAGACCTAATCCGCGCCGCCGCGAAGATCCTCGCCGGCCTGCCGCGGCAGAGCTTGCGAGTGGACCTCGCCCCGGGGGCCGGCGGGGGGGTGCGCCTCAGGATGACCACCGAGAATATCGATCGCCTCGACGTCTACCTCGACGACCGGCCTGTGGAACGCTCGATGTCGCTGCCGACGGAACGACGGAGGCGACCGTGCATCCCCCGGCGGGCGGCAGCGAGGTGGAGATTTGGGGCTTCCGCGGCGGGAGCCTCGTGGCGAGACGCAGGTTCGCCGGAGTCGAGGCCTGAGCCCCCCGGGGAGCGGGCATTTCGAGCTCGCCGCGCGCCTCGAGATACGCGCGCTCGACGAGGGCGGGCACGAACTCGTCGAAGGCCCTGGCGGCGGCCTCGTCGCCCTCCGCCACGAAACCCGGACGCAAAACCGAGAGGTCGACGGACGCCTGCGTCTCCTCGAGCGACTTGCCCTCCGCCACCGCCGCGGCCGCGGGCGAGGCGGTCCGCCAAGTCGGCGGGACCCTCGCCGCGCCCCAGCGTCGCCTCGGCCTCGGCAATCGCGAACCCGCTCTGGAACTTAGCTCGCTGCGCTCGCGAACGGTGATATCCTTGCTCTGCGCAACAAGCGGAGCTCCGTGTAGGGCAGGCTCCGCCTGCCGATTCACGCGATCCGTGGCAGAATCGTCAGGCGCAGCCTGACCTACACGTAAGACGTCTATTTTCAGATAGTTGTGCAGTTTCCGAGACGTGTTCTTAGACGCCGCCGCGCCGCTCCCGCGGTGACCGACACGAGCGCCTTCGCCACCTGTCCGTAGGCGACCGTCAAGGAATCTCGGAGAGCAGCCCGGGGACGGTCACGAGCTTCCTCGATCCGTGGGCGTGGTCTTCGCAGAAGACGTTGGTCTTGCACCACGCGTCGAGCTCTTCCAAACCCAAAGGCCGGCAATCGCGCCGGACGTTCCACGTCACCTGAAACGGCGAGCAGGCATTCTCCTGGTTGTACGCCGACCCGGTGGTGGAGCCCAAGTATTCGACGGCGCCGTCGGCCGGGGGTGGGGACTCGGCGTAGCCGGCTTGGGCCCAGTCATCGGGTCCCGTCCACACCATCTCTGAATTGCCGGACCGGTAGGGCTCGTAGCCGAAGTCCCCGTTCGTCAGGAAAAAGACCTGGGCCTCGACCCGGAGCTGGGGATTCGCGCAGGAGGGGCTGAAGCAGCTCGCGATACACGGCTCCGATTCGACGTTACAGGTGGTATAGACCCAGTGGACCTCGATGGTGTCGCCGAGCTCGATCCCTTCGCAGCCCTCGCCTGGCGGGGCCGCTTCTCCCGCCTGGGGATCACGCGCCCACTCGGAGCAAAGGAAGCCCGCGGTGCCGTCGTCCGCCGGGGTGTCGTAGGCCCGGGCCTTGTGCTCGGCGTTCTTGTGAAAGTGGACGTCGCAGAGCCTGCTGGCGGTGGCAGGCGTTGCTTGGACAAACCTCACCGGATTCTCACCGGAGGCCTTGTCGATGTCCCGGGGCGACTGGGGGCCCGCCCTTTCACAGGGACCCACGACGGCGGCGTCACAGGGGCAACCGGCGCGGGGGCATTGGGGCTCGCACGTGGGGGGCGACGCCAGAGCCGTGCCGTGGGCCCCGGCGAGGACCGCAGCGAAAAGGACCGGGATGGTCGCATAGTGGCTCTTCAGCATGAGGCTCCTCCATGGCATGGGTGTGCGTTGGTCTCAGCGCGGACGTCCTCCGCGATCCCGCTCGGAGGGCTCCTTGGCTCGCTTCGAGCTTAGTGTACAGGCTCTTCTACGAAGGCGTTCGTAGAAGTCTTCCGTTCAGCGACCCGCTTGGCGTACCGCAGGAGTGCGGTAAGTTGGCTCCGGAGGCGAGCCATGACCCCGCAGGAGATCTTGACCGACATTCACACGCTCGAGGAAGACCTGCTCGACTTCGAGCGCAAGTACGGCGTCCGCTCAGAGGTCTTCTACCCAGCCTACGCATCGGGGGAGGAGCCGCAGAACGAGAGCTGGGTGCTCGACTTCGGCGAGTGGGCGAGCGTCTATCGCACCTGGCTCTCACGCCAGGCAGCCTATTGCGACGAGATCCGGCGCGTTCAGCGCAACGGTCCGAGTCTCCAAGGGCTGGTGCGGGTGGCCTTATGAGCGATTCGTCGCGGACGATCGAAGATCGTCGGTCAGGTCAACGAAGTGGACTCGGCCGGTTTCATCGCCCAGGACGATGACGGGACCTTTGGTAGTAGTGGTTATAGCCAAAGCCTCAGAAGGGGCGTCGAGAGTGAGAATAGCGAGGCATTCGCCTGATTCGGTATCCCAGACCCGTAGCGTGTTATCATCAGACGCAGTGACCAGACGACCAGCGCCCAGATTCGCGACCGCATTGAACAGATTACCATCGAGTAACTGTAATTCAAGTACGCGGTAGGATCGGCTTGGGCCCCGGTTGAGTTGCAGGAACTGTCATCCCCGATCCAAAGCTTCATCGAGTGGAGTGCCAGAATGCTCCGCTGCCCTAAATCTATCACACGATGGAACTTCACCTCCCTTATCTCGCGCAGAGTGTCGCCCGAGTCGAGATCCCAGACCCGCAGGGTCAAGTCGAGCGATAAGGAGGTTATCTGTCTTTTCCCCAGATCCGCTACAGCGACCACCGGGGCCTTGTGCCCGATTAGTACCTGAAGAGCCTCGTCCGAGTCGACACGCCAAACGCGCAGTGTGTTATCTGACGATGGGGAGACGAATCGCCCGTTACCCAAATTCACTATGCTCAGACCGCTACCCTCAAGGACACGTAAGGTAATACAGGATTCGATGTCCCAGACTCGCAGAGTGTTGTCGTCCGATGCGGAAACGATAAGTCCATCACCCAACTCGGTCACCGCGGTGACACGCCCTGTGTGGCCTTCGAGTACATGGAGTGCTTCGCCGGAGTCGGGGTCCCAGATCATAAGCGTCCAATCGTCGGACGCAGTGACGACGCAACCGTCGCTCAAACACGTCACCGCGTTGACACGCCCTGAGTGATCTTCAGATCTCCTCTCCCATTGCTGTGGCGAAGCCAGGTCCCAAAGGCGCAGAGTTTCGTCGGCAGACGCGGACACGATGCGTCCATCCCCAACAGTCACCACTGCGTTAACCCATGAAGTGTGGCCGTCTAGTTCGACAAGACTGTCGCCGGATACGACGTTCCAGATCGCAAGTCGTCCACGTATTGAGTCAGCGATCAGAATCTCCTTGCTGACTCCGAGAAGAGCATTTGCGAAGGTAGGTCCGATCACGTGGAGGGGTTCAGCAGAGCCAAGCTTCCAGACCCGCAATGTCAAGTCCAAGGATGATGAGGCGATAAGTCCATCGCCCATACTTGTCACCGCCTTGACTGCGTCGGTATGGCCTTTAAACACCCACTGTATATCGCCGGAGTTGATCTTCCAGACGCGCAGGGTTCCGTCTTCGGAAGCTGAAACCACTTGGTCGCCCCCCAAGTATGCCAGCGCATTGACTTGCTTTGAATGGCCTTCGAGAACGCGCAGTGTGGCGCCAGAGTCGGCGTTCCAGATCCGTATCGTTGTGTCTTCCGACGAGGAGGCGACGAGTCCATGATCTAGATATATCACTGCCTTGACTGGTTCTCTATGACCTTCGAGCACGGAAATGACGATGCCCCGATCGACGTCCCAGACCCTCAGCGTTCTGTCATCGGAAGCCGAGATGACGCGTCCTTGACCGAGATCTGCTACCGAGTTAACCCAGTGGTTGTGGCCTTCGAGTACACCAAGTGTGTCGCCCGAGTTGATATCCCAGACCCGTAGGGTCTTGTCCGCGGATGAAGAGACAACGCGCCCCTTACCAATATACGCCACCGAAAGTACCATGCCGTCGTGACCTTTAAGTGTTCGTATCAGTGGACCTCCAGGTCGAATGAGAGACGATTTCCGGGGGCGAAGCGGAGTTCGCCGTTTCGCTTCCCGCAGCAGTAACGCAGCTCGATTCGGAGATGCCAGTCCGGCAAGTCGTCCTAGGATCTGTACCGCGAGCTGTCTGGGGTGCTTCGCCAGCACGTTTGACGAGAGTCGGAGCGCTCCCTGGACGAGTCGAGCTGTCTCCGCTTCGACGTTCTCCTTACAGATTAAGACCTCATAGTCTCCGAGAAGCGAGTTGACGTCGGCGGCGGCGAGCTTCGCTTCAAGGTAGTCGTAATCGAATAGCAGGCTGCCTAGCGTGGCGAGATCCTCTGCTTCGGCCAAGTGGTATGCGAGATGACGCCATAGATATCCCTCCAGAGGGGAGAGATCCTTCCATAGTCCGCTCTCTGGACGGCAGCGGGCGAGTAGCTCTCGATGGAATTCTTCCCGACTGGGTGTCTTCTCGAGCAGATAGTCGCGCACGACGTCATGCAGCCGGATTACCGACGCCACCGGATCGAAACGTCGCAAAAGTGAGAGATCGTAGAGCCGTTCGCAGAGTCTCTCCACCGTCACGCGACTCATGGACCACCAAGACGCCAACAGATCAAGCGGCACTTCCGCGTCTTCCGGGAAAACAGACAGCTTCAGGAAGTGTTCCCGCTCCATGTTGTCGAGAGATCGAAGACTGACGTCGAGTGTTCCTCGAGCGGACTTGCAGCGAATACTCTCGTCGGCGACATCGAAGGCAGTTATTCCGAACTCGTCGAGCTCCTCTTCAATTCTTTTCATGGCTACGTCGATGGACAACCCCCGATGGATTCGCTGGCGCAGCCGGCCGTTGACGAGCCCTAGGAGAAGAGGCCACTCCCCAAGCCTACGCGCCAGCGTAGCGAACCGAGGATCATCCTTCGCGGGTAACCCCGAGCCGAGCAGCTCCACTGCCTCGCTCACCTGTAAGGTGTCAATGTCGATCGCAGAGCAATTCGATGGCAAGGTCCGCCGATCGCGGGTCGTTATTAACAGCGCTGATCCCGTGCCGCGAAATGGTTCGACGTCGGCGTAGGACCAGGCGTCGTCGACCACGAGCAGCACCTTCTTTCCGTCGAGCAGCTTGCGAAGGTAAGCGCTGGCAGTCTGAGTCGACTCGAAATTCGGAGGATCGTCACCCGTCCACCAGCGGATCAGGTCGAGCAAACGAGAAAGTCGTTCGCCTTCCCGTAGTTGGTTGCCCATCGTCGTCCACAGGATGCCGTCCGGAAATGCGGCACGAACCTCGGCGCGCTGGCACAGCTCCTGTGCCAGCGTCGTTTTACCGAATCCTCCGGCGCCGCGGAGTGCCGTTGTCAGACCGACCGTCGGCCTGGGGTCGTCGTAGGCGGAGAGCGCGTGCAGGACGTCTGCGATCTCACGACGTTCCACGAAGGTGTCTGGCCTTGGTGCCATACAGCGATATGCCTCGTGCGCGTCCTGGGTGGGGCTCGCCACAATGCTGGCGGGACGCTTCCCGGTAATACCCCAAATCAGCCGCTCGAGCGGATCCGGCTCGGTGGACCGGAAATCCACCCGCTCCATCCCTTCAAGAAAGGGAGAAAGAGTGGGGTCCTCTACACAACCCGGGAGAATAACCGGGATCACCGGGCACGACCGCATGACGAACTGGCGCAGAAGAGCGTCGATCTCGAGTTGCTGCCAGTGACCGACCCCTTCTGGTCCTATAAAGACCGCAGCCGCACCGATTGACGGAATCTGCGCCTCGAGCGTCCTCTGCCAAGGTAGCCCAGGCTGGCTCTCCCATTCGGCAAACCACGGCGAGAGTCTCCGTTCCCGAAGCCTGAGAGCGATTGTCTTCACTGCCTGCTGGTCACTGCTATGGTAGCACAGGAAGACTTCATGCTTCGCCATCGGGGCCACCTCTCGGGGTTATTATCGCTCATTCCCCACTCCAGGAGCACTTGGCCCCTGGCCAGTTGTCAGGGCACTCTCCCGACCGCCCATCAGGATCTCGCTGAGCTCTATGAAGCTCGGACCGGACGTGAAGCGCGAAGCAAGATGGTCTGGCCATCGGGCGGTGCTGGCCTGGCGCCAGCGCTTCAGAAGCGGTAGATGTCGCGGCGGTCGCCGACGCGAATCACCGAGACCAGGAGGCGAGCTCCGTCGAAGGAGTAGATAACGCGATACGGGCCGATTCGCAACCGCCGCAGCCCCTTCCCTCGACCGCTGAGCGCCTTACCCTTCAGAGGGTCCTCAACCAGACCGGTGACCGCCTGGTAGATGCGCTGCTGGGCAGCGCGGGGCAGGCTCTCGAGCTCTTTGACCGCGCGCCGGTCCCACTTAATCGAGATCGAGCTCACGGCCCACGTCCTGGTGGTCGACCCATTCCGTAGAGGGGTCGCGGATGCGCGCCCGTGCGATCTCCAGATCCTCGCTCTCTCCCAGATAGAGCTCGAGCGCTTCGACGATGAACGAGCTCTTCGAGCGTTTGGTGGCCTGGGCCACGGCCTCCAGCCGCTGGGCCAACTCGTCGGGGAGGCGGACGGATTGTGTGGTCATGAGTAGCTCCGCAGCCAACGTCGGCATTGTACTACAGCGCCGACTCCGAGGCGGTCCCCAAGCTCGGCGGCTGCTATGCTCCGCTCTCCGAGGACGACGAACCACCGACGCGATGACCCCCGACTCCCTGACCCGCACCCGCGACGCCGTCGAGCGCGGCATCGCCGACGGCTTGCACCTCGGCGCCCAGCTCTACGTCTCGCTCCGCGGCGAGGCCACGGACCTCGTGATCGGCGAGCGCCAGCCCGGCCAGCCGATGACCGCGGACACGTTGATGATCTGGCTCTCGTCGTCGAAGCCGATCGCGGCGGTGGCGCTCGCGCGGCTCTGGGAAGCCGGCGAGCTCGACCTCGACGACCCGGTGGCGCGCTTCGTCCCCGAGTTCGCCGCCCGCGGCAAGGACCGCATCACCCTGCGCCACGTGCTCACCCACACCGGCGGCTTCCGGCTGCTGAGCGTCGGCTGGCCCGAAGCGAGCTGGGACGAGATCGTCGCCACGATCTGCGCCGCCCGTCCCGAGCCCCGCTCGACGCCGGGCCGTCAGGCGGGCTACCACCTCGCCTCGAGCTGGTTCATGCTCGGCGAGGTGATCCGCCGCGTCGACGGCCGGCCCTTCGGCGACTACGTGCGCCAGGAGCTCTTCGAGCCGCTCGGCATGGACGACTCCTGGGTCGGCATGCCGCGCGAGCGCTTTCTGGCCTACGGCGAGCGCCTTGGCCGCATGTATGCCACCGAGAACGCCAGGCCCATCGCCCGCGGCTGGCACCGCGAGGCCCACGTCGTGGGCTGCTCGCCCGGCGGCAACGGCTACGGCCCGATCCGCGAGCTCGGCCGTTTCTATGAGATGCTCCTCGCCCGCGGCACCTGGGACGGCCGCCGGATCGTACGCCCGCAGACGCTCGAGGCGCTCGTCACGCCGCACCGCGTGGGTATGGTCGACCAGACGTTCAAGGTCAAGCTCGACTGGGGCCTCGGCTTCATCTGCGACTCCAAGCACTACGGCGAGGAGCCGATCCCCTACGGCTACGGCCGCCACGCCTCGCGCCGCACCTTCGGCCACAGCGGCTTCCAGTCGTCCACCGGCTTCGCCGACCCGGAGCACGCCCTGGTGGTGGCCCTGGTGGTCAACGGCAATCCGGGCGAGCCGCGTCACACGCAACGTTTCCAGGCCGTGACCGAAGCGGTCTACGAAGACCTCGGGCTGGTCTTGAGGGACGAGTAGGACGAGATGCTGCTGGCGATTCTGCTCCTCTTCCTTGGCGTCGGGCTGCTCTACGCCGGCGGTGACCTGCTGGTGGACAACTCGATCCGGCTGGCCAAGAGGTTCAACGTCTCGAACATGGTCGTCGGCCTCACGGTGGTGGCCTTCGGCACCTCGTGCCCGGAGCTGGCCGCCTCCATGGCCGCGGCGCTCTCGGGCTCGCCCGACATCGCCATCGGCAACGTCTTCGGGTCCAACGTCGCCAACCTCGGGCTGATCCTCGGCCTCTCGGCCCTGATCCTGCCCTTCACGGTCACCGCGGCCTTCCTGCGCCGCGAGGTGGCGTTCATGGTCTTCGCCACCCTCCTCGTCTACCCGCTGATGGTCGGCGGACGGCTGGGCCGCCTCGAGGGCCTCGTGCTCTTCCTGCTGCTGCTGGGGTTCGTCTACGTGCTGCTGCGCCACCCCGGGGCCGAGGACGAGCACATGGTCGCGGCCTCCGACCTGGACGCCAAGACGCCGCGGCCGATCTGGCTGGCCTCGCTCGGCGTGCTGGTGGGCGTGGGCCTGCTGGTGGCGGGCGCCAAGGCGCTCGTCTCCGGCGCCGTCACCGTCGCCACGGCCATGGGCGTCTCGGAGCGGGTCGTCGGCTTCACCGTCGTCGCGCTCGGCACCAGCCTGCCCGAGCTCGCCGCTTCCGTGGTGGCGGCCAGACGCGGCGAGGGCGACATCGTGATGGGCAACCTGGTGGGCTCGAACATCTTCAACCTGCTGTGCATCCTCGGCCTTACGGCCCTGGTGGTGCCGATCCCGGTGTCGCCCGCGTCGATGGGCGTGGACTTTGGGATGATGCTGGGGACCGCCGTCCTCCTCGCCGTCTTCCTGGCCTGGAACCGGCGGCTGTCGCGTCTTGAAGGGGCGGTGCTCGTCCTGGTCTACCTGGGCTGCACGTGGTTTCTGTACAGTTGACGGACCACCGAGCAGGCAAGGAGGAACTTTCGTAGTGGACGTCCAGATCCTCGCCCTCGTCGCCCTCGCGATCCTCGGCTTCGGCATGGTCTCGCGGCGCACGGAGAAGAGCCCGCTCACCCCGCCGATGGTCTTCGTGGCCTTCGGGCTGGGGCTCGGCGTCCTCGGGCTCCTGGAGCTCGACGCCGAGAGCGCGTTCTTCCAGCTTCTGGCCGAGCTGACGCTGGTGCTGTTGCTCTTCACCGACGCCGCGCGCATCGACCTGCGCCAGCTCGTGCGCGAGCACACGATTCCGGTGCGCCTGCTGTCGATCGGCCTGCCATTGACGATCGTGGCCGGCGCGGCGGTGGCGCTGTGGACGCTCGAGGGCCTCAGCATCTGGGAAGCGGCGGCGCTGGCGGCCATCCTGGCGCCCACCGACGCCGCCCTCGGCCAGGCCGTGGTCAGCAACCAGCGGGTGCCGGTGCGCATCCGCCAGGCCTTGAACGTCGAGAGCGGGCTCAACGACGGCGTCGCCCTGCCGGCGGTGGTGATCCTGCTCTCCTGCATGGGGGCGGCTGAAGGCGGCGAAGGCGTCGCCTATTGGACGGTCTTCACCGCCAAGCAGGTGCTCTTGGGGCCGCTGGCAGGCGTTGTGGTGGGCTATCTCGGCGGCATGCTGGTCAAGTGGGGCCAGAAGAGCGGCTGGATGAGCCACACGTTTCAGGACCTGGCGCTGATCGCTCTGGCGCTGGGGGCGTTCTCCGGCGCCGAGCTGGTGGGCGGCAACGGCTTCATCGCCGCCTTCACCGCCGGCCTGACCCTGGGCAACACGGCGCGCGAGGCCTGTAAGGGCCTGTGGGAATTCGGCGAGGCCGAGGGCAACCTGATGGCGCTCCTGGTCTTCATGATCTTCGGCGCGGCGCTGGTGCCGCCGGCCCTGGCGCGCCTCGACGCCGCCGCCGTATTCTACGTGCTGGCGAGCCTCACGGTGGTGCGCATGGTGCCGGTGGCGGTGAGCCTCGCCGGCCTCAAGCTGCGCCGGGACACCCGGCTCTTCCTCGGCTGGTTCGGCCCCCGCGGCATCGCGTCGATCCTCTTCGCGCTGCTGCTGCTGGAAGAGGTCGGCACCGGCGACCAGGTCGAGCGGATGTTCGCCATCATCGTCACGGCGGTGCTCTTCAGCGTCGTCCTCCACGGCCTGACGGCCTACCCGGGGGCGATGCGGTATGCCGAGCGCCTCCACGGCATGGACGACGAGGAGAAGGCGTCGGCTTCCGAGCACCAAGAGGTGGGCGAGATGCCCGTGCGCCGCCGCTTCGCTGAAGAGAGACACGGATGAGGCGGCTGGGCCTCGGAAGCGCGCCGCGCCTCTTGGGGGGACTGGTGCGTCCCTGACGCCGCGGCGCGTTCCGAGGCCGTCAACGGGCTACCGTCAGCGGTGGATGAAGACCCCTAACGGCAAGCCGCCGGCCACGAACGTGCCGACCGTGGGCGGATCGTCCTGCAGGCCATACGGCCACAGACTGTTACCACCCGCGAACACGGTGCCCGACAGGGCGGCCAGGACGAGCGCCAGGAGAACCGACTTCAGCTTCTTGACCATGAGAACCTCCTGTCCGTGCCGCGAGGATCGCCGACGCGGAATTGCGGGCGCCGTCCGGCACGGCCGTCGCCCCACACCATACGCGGAGAGGTGTGACTTTTGCCAACCGGCCGGTCGATGGGATCCCGCTTTGCCGAAGGGCGATTTGTCCGGTATCCTCGACGGACGAGACGAGACGACAGGGGGACGGGAGAACCGACCATGACGGCGTATCGACAGCAGACGGTCCGAGCCATGCGCAGATTGCGCTTCCCCGAGCAACTGCGGGAGATCGAGAAGGTGCGCTACCGGCATCCCGAATGCCTGGACGCCTTCCTCGACGCCTGCGAGACCCTGATCCAGCGCAACCCGGCGCAAGGGCGCGCCGTGGCCGAGCAGGCGCCGGAGTACCTGCGGCGCGTCTTCCCCCGGGGCGAGGGCGGATCCCTCGCCATGCGGACCTTCAGCGTGCTCGCCACGGCCTACATCGCCAGCGGCGATCTCGCCGCCGCCGAAGACGCCTGCGAGCAGGCCGGGGCGTTCCCGGGCAGCCCCGACGAGGTGGCGGTTCTGGCGTGCCGCCTCGCCCATCTGCGCTGCGAGCAGCAGCGCTGGGAAGAGGCCTTCTTGGCGGCGAACCGGGCCGTCCGCCACGCCGAGCAGCGCTTCGACGCCGACCGTCCCCAACGGGAGACCGACCGCTTCTCCCTCGCCGGCGCGCTGGTCACCCGGGCCAACGTCCACCACCGGGCGTGCCGCTTCGACGCCGGCAGTCTCCGGGAGGCCGCCGTCGACCTCGAGCGGGCGCTGACGGTGTGCTCGAGGAAGACGCTGAGGACGCGCGTCGCCGCCGTCCACAACCTGGGGTCGGTGGCCGCCGCGTCGTGGATCGGCGGCGAGGCCGGCATCCTCCGGCCGAGCCAGGTCATCGAGCTCATGCGCCGCCTGCGCAAGAGCCTCCACAGCGAGAAGAAGATCCGCCACCGCTCGGTGGTCCACGCCAAGACCCGCTGGGTGATGGGGCTGGCGCTCGCCCAGGAAGCCGTGGGGCTGACCCGGCGGGCCGAGAACTACCTGCGCGGGGCCTGGGACGACCTGGTGGCCCTCGAGAGCTATCCCGACGCCGCCGTGCTCGCCCTCGACCTCGGCTGGTGGCTGCTCCAGGACCGCGAGTGGGCAAAGCTCCAGGCTCTGGCCGGAGAGGTGGTCGCCGCGCCCTGGGCCCGGAGCCTCCCCACCGAGTGGTGCGCCGTCCTCGAGCTCTGGCGCGCCGGCGCGCGCGCGCGGCGCTTCGAGGAAGGCGTGCTCGAGAAGGTCTACCGCACGGTTCGCGGCATCCGCGTCGAGGTGCCCGTCCTCGACTCGCCCCCCCACCGCTGGCAATCGCCCGCCGGTTGGTAGAGATCAGCGTACGGATTCCTCACGTTTTGCTAGAGTGGGCGTCCTCGGCTCGGAGGAGACCCTGCATGGCGACGAGTGAAGACGTCTTTCGGCGGATCGAAGGGGAGCGCGACACCTACCTCGCGGAGCTCGAAGACTACCTGCGGATCCCCTCGATCTCGACCGATCCCGAATACCGCGACGAGGTCCTGCGCTGCGCCGCCTTCATCGAGGGCAAGCTCGCGGCGGCCGGGCTCGCGACCCGTCAGATCGAGACCGCGGGCCACCCCCTGGTCTACGGCGAGTGGACGGGTGCCCCCGGCAAGCCGACCCTGCTCTTCTACGGCCACTACGACGTGCAGCCCGCCGATCCGCTCGAGCTGTGGCGCCACCCGCCGTTCGAGCCGGCGATCGAGGGCGACGACCTGGTGGCGCGCGGCGCCACCGACGACAAGGGCCAGAGCTTCGCGCACGTCAAGGCCGTCGCGGCCGTCCTCGCCGAGCGCGGGCGGTTGCCCGTCAACGTCAAGTTCATCCTCGAAGGCGAGGAGGAATCCGGCGGCGCGTCGATCGACCGCTTCGTCGTCGACGACGCCGGAGCGCAGCTCGCCTGCGACGCCGTGCTCATCTCCGACTCCTCGATGTACGCGCCCGGGCAGCCCTCGCTCATCTACGGCCTCAAGGGCCTCGCCTACCTCGAGATCCGGGTCAAGGGCCCCGGCCACGACCTCCACTCCGGCACCTTCGGCGGCGCCGTGACCAATCCCTTGAACGCGCTCGGCCACATTCTCGCGCGGCTGTGGGATCCGCAGACCGGACGGGTGACCATCCCGGGCTTCTACGACGACGTGCGCGAGGTCGAGGACTGGGAGCGCCGCGAGTTCGCCGGCCTGCCCTTCGACGAGGAGGCCTACCGCGCCGAGACCGGCGCGCCGCGGCTCTTCGGCGAGCAGGGCTACACGACCCTGGAGCGCGTCTGGACGCGGCCGACGTGCGACGTCCACGGCGTCTTCGGCGGCTACGTGAAGGCGGGGGCCAAGACCGTGCTCCCCGCCTGGGGCGGCGCCAAGGTCTCGATGCGGCTGGTCCCCGATCAGCGACCCGACGAGATCCGCCGCCTCTTCCGCGACTACGTCCTCGAGATCGCGCCCCCCGGCGTCGAGGTGGAAGTTCTCGACCTCCACGGCGCCGATCCGGTGCTGCTCGAGACCGTAGGGCCCCTGGTGGAGGCGGCGCTGGCGGCCATGGGCGACGTCTGGCAGCGGCCCGTCCGGGTGCGCGAAGGCGGCTCGATCCCCATCGTCTCGACCTTCGCGCGCGTCCTCCGGGTGCCGATCCTGCTCCTCGGCTTCGGCCTGCCTGACGACCGGCTGCACTCCCCGAACGAAAAACTCAACCTCGACAACTTCCATGGCGGCGTCCGGGCCACGGTGCGAATCCTCGATCGCATGGGAGAGATCGAAACGACCTGAGCCGAGCCATGAATCCACCCGGAGGGATGCGATGGACAACCAACAGTCGGCGGTGGAGCGCGAGCTCAAATACTCCGCCGTGGACCTCGATGAGCTCCGCGTGCGCCTGGAGCGCCTGGAAGCCGAGAAGCAGGGCACCTCGGCGCTGGAAGACAACTGGATCTTCGACCGCGACGGCGAGCTGGCCGCCACCGGGAGCATCCTGCGCCTGCGCATCGACCGCCGCGGCAGCCGCCTGACCTTCAAGGGTCCGGCGGCGTTCGAGGGATCGGTCAAGGTCCGCCTCGAGCACGAAGCCGCGGTCGGCGACAGCAACACCATGCGGCGGATCCTCGAAGCCCTGGGCTACGAGCCGGTCCACCGCTACCAGAAGTACCGCGAGGAGTGGCGGCTGGGCTCGCTCACCATCGCTCTCGACCACACGCCTATCGGCGATTTCGCCGAGATCGAGGGCGAAGGCTGCGAGACCGTGGCGCGGCGCCTCAACCTCGACTCGGCGCGTCTCGAGCGGCGCAACTACCTGCGGCTCTACGCGGACTACCAGAAGGAGCAACCGGACGCGCCGCCGGACATGGTCTTCCGTGAAGAGAAAAAGGATTAGGGCCCTCGTCCTCACGGCCGGCCACGGCACCCGCCTGCGGCCCCTGACCCTGTTCCTGCCCAAGCCGCTGCTGCCGGTCCGCGGCGAGCCGGTGGTCGGGCACACCCTGCGGCGGCTGGCCGCCGCGGGCTGCGAAACGGCCGTGCTCAACCTCCACCACCTGCCGGACGCGATCCCGCGCTGTCTCGGCTCCCGCTACCACGGCCTGCGCCTGCTCTATTCCCCGGAGGAGGAGATCCAGGGGACGCTGGGGGCGCTCTACCCGCAGCGCCAGGTCCTGGCCGCGGCGGACGTCGTGCTGGTGGTCAACGGCGACACCTGGTGCCGCTGGCCCTGGAAGCGTCTGATCCGCCGCCACCTGCGCTCCGGCGCCGCCGCGACCCTGCTGCTCCACCGCCGCCCCCCCGCCGCCGAGCTGGGCGGCGGCGTCGGCGTCGACGCCCGCGGCCGGGTGGTCGAGCTGCGCGACGTCGGCTTCGCCGCGCCGCCGCGCCGGCGCCATGTCTTCGCGGGGGCCCACGTCTTCTCGCGCGAGCTCCTCGAGCGTCTCGAGCCGGGTCCGGGCGACGTCGTCAGCGACCTCTACATCCCCTTGCTCCGGCGCGGAGGCCACCTCGACAGCGTGGTCACCGCGGCGCCCTGGTACGACCTCGGCGCGCCCGAGCGCTACCTCGAGGCGAACCTCGCGGCCCTCGCCGGGCGCTCCCTGTTCGGCCGTCGCCGCTGCGAGATCTCGCCCCTGGCCGAGGTCCACGAGACGGCGACGGTCGTCGGCTCGGTGGTCGACGACGGCGTGCGCATCGGCGAGGGGGCCCACGTCGAGGGCTCGGTGGTGCTGGCGGGCGCCGAGGTGGCGAGCGCCAGCCGCCTCGAGCACAGCGTCGTCGGACCCGGCGTCCACCTGCCCCCGGCCGCCAGGATCGAGAACCGGATGATCTGCCGCACGCGGCTGGGCTACCAGGCGGTGCCCGGCGAGTCGGTGATGGGCGAGCTGATCTACACGCCGCTCGCCGCCAGGTCCTCATGAGCGCCCCGGGCGAGCTTCCGACGCCCGGCGCCCTCGTCGACCGCGACGTCCTGCGGCGCAATCTCGAGCGCATGGCGGCGCGCCTCGCACGCCTCGGCGTGGCCCTGCGCCCCCACGTCAAGACGCACAAGTGCGTCGAGATCGGCGAGATGCAGCGCCACCTCGGCGCCGCGGGCGTCACGGTCTCGACGCTGCGCGAGGCCGCGGCCTTCGCCGACGCCGGCTTCACCGACCTGACCTGGGCCTTCCCGGTGATCCTGAACCGCCTCCGGGAGGTCCGCGAGATCGGCGAAGCAGCCGCGAAGCAGGCGGGCGCCGGGCGGACCCTCGCAAGACGATTCCAGGTTTGCCTTGTGGAGCGGTCAAGCGGACCGAGCGCGGCGGGGCCGAGGGGAGCCTGCCCGGGAATCTCCCCTGCCTCTTTCCTGAGGGGCGTGATTGGCTCCTCCTGGGCATCGGGCGGGATGGTCCTTGACAAGCGCAGGCCCTGCGGTCGTCAAGGACGGATCAGTCCTTGACAAGCGCAGGCCCTGCGGTCGTCAAGGACGGACCAGTCCTTGACAAGCGCAAGCCCTGCGGTCGTCAAGGGCGGATTAGTCCTTGAGGACCACAAGCTCTGCGATCATGAAGGACGAATTGTCCTTGAGGACCACAGGCCCTGCGGTCATGAAGGACGAATTGGCGTTGAGGACCACAGGCCCTGCGGTCATGAAGGACGAATTGGCGTTGAGGACCACAGGCCCTGCGGTCATGAAGGACGAATTGGCGTTGAGGACCACAGGCCCTGCGGTCATGAAGGACGAATTGTCGTTGAGGACCACAAGTCCTGAGGCCGGTGGAGGTCCCCCACCGATGCGGGCGGCGGCGAGGCGCGGCGTCATCGGCTCGGCGGGGAGCTGCCGCGCGGCGCGGCGGAGCTCGACGTCCGTCGGCGGCCTCCGGTGTTAGTGTCCTGACTCCGGAGCGCGGGTCATGCGAAGAGCCCTCATCACAGGCGGCGCCGGCTTCATCGGCTCCTGGCTGGCGGAGACCCTCCACGGCCGCGGCTGGAGCGTGACCGTGATCGACGACCTGTCGACCGGGAGCGCCGCCAACGTCGGGGCGCTCGCCGCCGGCGAGCGCTTCAGCCTCGTCGTCGACACGGTGCTCGACCGCCGCCTCATGGCGCAGCTCGTCGACGCCGCCGACGTCGTCTTCCATCTCGCGGCGGCGGTGGGCGTGCGGCTCATCGTCGAGGAGCCGGTCCACACCATCGAGACCAACGTCCGGACCACCGAGGTCGTCCTCGACCTCTGCGCCCGCCAGGGCAAACCGCTGGTGATGACGTCGTCGTCCGAGGTCTACGGCAAGCTCGACCGGCCGCGTTTCCACGAGGACGACGACCTGGTGCTCGGGCCGACCTCGCGCGCCCGCTGGTGCTACGCCGGCTCCAAGATCATCGACGAGTTCCTGGCCCACGCCTACCACGTGGAGAAGGGCTTGCCGGTGGTGATGGCGCGGCTCTTCAACACCATCGGCCCGCGCCAGAGCGGCCGCTACGGCATGGTGGTGCCGCGCTTCGTCGAGCAAGCGCTGGCGGGCGAGCCGCTCACCGTGCACGGCGACGGCAGCCAGCGCCGCTCGTTCACCTGGGTGGGCGACGTGGTCGAGGCGCTGATCGCGCTCGCCGCCCACCCGCAGGCGGCGGGCCGCGTCTTCAACGTCGGCCACCACGAGGAGATCTCGATCCTCGAGCTGGCCCGCCTCGTCCGCCGGCTGGCCGAGAGCTCGTCGGAGATCGTCTTCGTGCCCTACGAGGAGGTCTACGGCCAGGGCTTCGAGGACATGGTCCGGCGTCTGCCCGACACCAGCCGGATCGCGTCGCTGATCGGCTTCAAGCCCAGCGTCGACCTGCCGGAGATGCTGCGGCGGATCCTCGACCACGCGCGCTCGTCAGCGGCGCCGCGGCCGGCGGCGCTGGCGGGTTCCTAGTCGGCCGCCAGGGCCCGCGCCAGGTCGCGCCAGCCGACGAGCACGAAGCCTTCGTCGCGCAGGAACGCCCGGAAGCCGCCGTCGCGCACCAGGTCGTAGTCGGACTGGCGCCAGGCGGACCCGAAGTCGACGTGGCCGCGGGTGGCGGCGCGCATCTCCGCGTCGTCGGTGGCGAGGTGGACGATCAGGACGTAGACGCCCGGGCCGAGGGGCCGCAGCAGCTCGCGATAGGCGTCGCTCCACTGCTCCGGCGCCAGACCGGCCGGCACGCCGAGGACGCCGTCCACCGCGATCTCCGGGTCGGGCACGACGGCGCCCTCGGGCAGGCCGCCGGCGCGCGCCAGCATCACGGGGACGCCGTTGTCCCGTCCCAGCCGGCGGTAGACGTCCACGAGCTCCGGCGTCGTCAGGAGCGCCCGCATGTGGGTGTCGAAGTGGGTCGGGCGGATGCCGGCGGCCCTGGCCCGCGCGATCTGGGCGCGCAGCTCGCGCTCCGCCTCGGCGGGCCGCGCCCGCGCGGCCACCGCGTCGGTCAGCTTCGGCAGATAGCCGTCCTCGTCGAGCAGGCTGGCCACCTCGTCCACCGGGCTCACCGGTCCCCAGCGCAGGTCGTTCCACTCGCTGTTGAGGGTCAGGTGCAGACCCAGGTCGGCGTCGGGGTGCTCGCGCGCCCAGCGCGCGACCTCCGGGAACCAGGGACAGGGCACCATGAGGCTGGCGGAGGTCACCCAGCCGTTTTCCAGGGCCTCGAGGCTCGCCTGGTTGACCGCCTGGGACATGCCCAGGTCGTCGGCGTGGATCATCAGCAGGCGGGCGTCGGGGGGATGGCCCAGCCGCTCCTGGATCGAGTCCGCCGCGGCGCGGGCGGCGGGAGTGCAGGCGGCGAGGAGGAGACAGCCGGCGACGTGGCCCCAACGGCGTCGAAGACACTGGGCAGTGCTCGTCATGGCGCGAATCTAACACGGTCGGCTAGACTTGGGCGTCGTCCCGAAGACCGAAAGGAGGCGCAGATGGAAGCGATGGACGTGGAAGCACGCTGGCCGCGCCGGCGGATCCTGCAGCTCCTCACCGCCGCCGGCGTCGGCAACGCCGTCTTCGCGCGGGCGTTCGCCGCCCTCGCCGAGGAGGCGCCGCGGGTGACGGCGGCGATGATCGAGCGCGCCGAGTGGATCGCCGGCGTCGAGCTGACGCCCGAGGAGCGCGAGCTCATGCTCGAAGGCGTCAACGAGCTCGTCGCCGCCTACGAGACCAACCGGCTGGTCGAGATCGACAACGGCGTGGCGCCGGCCCTCGTCTTCCAGCCGGTGACGCCCCGGCCGCACGTCGAGCCCGTCGAGGCCGTGCCCACCACCGCGGGCACCGAGCCCGGCCGTCCCGAGAGCGACGTCGACCTCGCCTTCGCGCCCGTCTCCCAGCTCGCCGCGCTGCTGCGCACGCGCCAGGTCTCCGCCGTCGAGCTCACGCGCCTCTACCTCGAGCGTCTCGAGCGTCTCGACCCGCGGCTCCGGTGCGTGATCACTCTCACTCCCGAGCTCGCCCTCGAGCAGGCCGAGCGCGCCGACCGCGAGATCGCCCACGGCCACTACCGGGGCCCGCTGCACGGCGTGCCCTGGGGCGCCAAGGACCTGCTCGCCGTGCCCGGCTACCCCACCACCTGGGGCGCCATGCCTTACAAGGACCAGATGCGCCCCGACAAGGCCACCGTGGTCTCCCGCCTCGAGGACGCCGGCGCCGTGCTCGCCGCCAAGCTCACCCTCGGCGCCCTGGCCTGGGGCGACGTCTGGTTCGGCGGCACCACGAAGAGCCCGTGGAACCTCGAGCAGGGCTCGAGCGGCTCCTCCGCCGGCTCGGCGTCGGCGGTGGCGGCCGGCCTGGTGGGCTTCGCGATCGGCACCGAGACCTGGGGCTCGATCGTCTCGCCGGCGACGCGCTGCGGCGCCACGGGTCTGCGGCCCACCTTCGGGCGCGTCAGCCGTCACGGCGCCATGGCGCTGTCGTGGTCGATGGACAAGATCGGCCCCCTCGCCCGCTCGGTGGAGGACTGCGCCCTCGTCTTCGCCGCCGTCGCCGGCGCCGACGGCCTCGACGACGCCGCCGTCGACGGTCCCTTCCGCTGGCCCTGGGGCCGCGACCTGCGCACGATCCGCGTGGGCTACGCGGCGGCGCTCTTCGAGGAGGACCGGGCCGCCGCCGTCGAGGGCGAGGAAGAGAAGGCGCTGGCCCGCGAGTGGCAGGAGCTCGACCTGCGCACCCTCGAGGTGCTGCGCTCCCTGGGGATCGAGCCGGTGCCGATCTCGCTGCCCGAGCGCTACCCGGTGGAGTCGCTGTCGTTCATCCTGACCGCCGAGGCGGCGTGCGCCTTCGACGAGCTCACCCGCAGCGGACGCGACGACCTGCTGGTGCGCCAGGTCGCCCGCGCCTGGCCCAACGAGCTCCGCCAGGGGCAGACGATCCCCGCCGTCGAGTACCTGCGGGCCAACCGCATCCGGTCGCTGTTGATGCGCGAGATGGAGGAACGGCTCGCCGGCGTCGACGTCTACGTGGCGCCGTCCTACGGCGGCGACAACCTGCTGCTGACCAACCTCACGGGCCATCCCGCGGTGGTGCTGCCCAACGGCTTCCGCGCCGGCGACGGCACGCCGACGTCGATCACCTTCATGGGGCGCCTGCACGGCGAGAGCGCGCTGCTGGCGGTGGCCCACGCCTACCAGCAGGCGACGGACTTCCACCTGCGGCGTCCGCCGATGGCGGCGGAGGGGTGACGGTTGTCCGTGACTGCCGAGAGGATTGCGATGGGCCGACCGTTGGAGGTCACCACCATCTCTCTCGCCGCCGCGAGTCCCTGCCACACCTCGGCGGGCTTGCTGCGAAGATCGCGGACGGAAAGGAATCTCATGGTCCCCAGGTGCCACCCACGCCGAAAGGAGGCCGCCGTTTCGCGGAGTGTGCTACCGTTTGGTCGTACCAGAACGGAGTTGGCTCCCGTATGACCAGAATCGAACGAGCTCTGCGAATCGACTTGCCGACCCGCCAGTCCGCGTTTCTTTGGGGACCCCGCAAGACCGGGAAGAGCACCTACTTGCGATCGGCGTTTCCCGACAGCCTGACTTTCGACCTGCTCCAAACGGACCTCATGCTGGAGCTTGCCAGGCGCCCGGCCCTGCTCCGCGAGCGCCTCCTGGCAACGGCGCCCGAGAAGCTGCGTTCTCCGGTGATCCCGGTCCTACCGGGAGCTCGGCTACGGGGTCCACTTCTGGCGAACGAAGAGCGGCCTCGAGGTCGACTTCGTGCTCGGCGAGGGCGAGGTCGCGGTGGAAGTGAAGGGAGCCTCGCGAGTCGACTCATCGGATCTGCGTTCCCTCCGTGCATTTGTCGCGGACCACCGCCCGCGCCACGCCGTCCTCGTCTGCAACGAGCGCGCCCCCCGTCTCGTCGAGGACATCGAGGTCCTTCCCTGGCGGGAGTTCCTGGATCGCCTGTGGGGCGGGCGCGTCGTGAGCTAGCGTGCGGGCAGTAGGCTCCGAGTCAGCTCGGATCGGTCGCTACCGTTCGGGGCGCTCGCGGTACTCCTTGATCTCCTCGCGCTGCGCCGCCATCCTCGCCGGCCAGCAAGTCGTCGACGCCATGGCCGAAGCCTCGTCTTGGTCTTCCTTGGGATCCTCCTCGGTTGTCTGGTGGTATCGTATCCAAGATGAGATTCATCGTCCCGCCCAGGGCATCCTGAATGGATCCCCGAAAGCTCGTCTGACGGATCGTCGAAGCCATCCACCAGGAGCAAGAGCTTGAGCCAGCGCCGACCCCGCGGGCCGGAGCCTCCGGGCCCGAGCAGCTTCGCCAGAGAGGTTGTCGAGCCGATCCGGATCCAGCACGACGGCAAGGCTCTCGACTACCAGGCCTATCTGGCGCTGCCGGAGGACCGTCGATCCAACGACGAAGCGGCGGTCGTGGACCAGAAGTTCAGTCGCAACCTGCTGAAATGGCTCGGCTATGGGGAAGACGACTGGATCTATAACCGCCCCATCCGTGAAAGCGGTCCGCAAAACGTGCCCGACTACCGGGTGAGCCCCGCGGGCATGCTGGCGTTCGTCGTCGAGGACAAGAACACGACGGAACGCTTCACCCGCCGGCATATCGATCAGATGCGCCGGTACGTCGCCGGCACCGCGGGTTACGCGATCTGGACGAACGGCTGCGAGGTCGTCGGGCTCCGGATCCCGACCCAGGGCGAGGCGGAAATCCTGGTGCGTATCCAAGTCCGGCCTGCGGCGGGCGCGCCGGACCAGGGCGCCAAAATCGAGCTCTTGCGGGAGCTGTTCTGCCGAAATCGCTACACCGAGCTGCCGCGGATCCTGGACCGCATTTGCGTCGACGAGGACGCCTGGGAGCGCACGGACATCTCCTCGCCCGGAGCCCAGCACTTGGTTCAGACGGGGATCGTCCGTGGCCCGGAGCTCGCCGCTCTTCACCAGCCGGGAGACTTTCCAGCCGCGGTGCTCAGGCTTCGTCAATCGGCCCCGCCGGACCAGGACCTCGAGGGTCGTGGCGGGCAGACCCGATCCGTGCAGCAGCCCGTTGCCGTCGAGCGAGATCCGGGCCAGCCGGAGCTTGCCGCTGAAGCGTTCGAGCTCCCGGTGGAGAGCTTCACCCGCCCGCTGGAGCGTCTCGGCCGCCGCCGCCAACTCGTTCATGTCCCGTTCGTCGAGGTCGGGCAGGGGAGTGCGCAACAGCTCGTTGGTGGTCACGTGGGCGTTGGTGGAGAACAGTTGCAGAACGTAGCTGGAAACGACGCTGGTCAGGAGCGCGAAGACCGCACGTACCAGCGCGCTGGAAACGCACCTGGCTCTGTGTGCCCGGGGAAATTCACTACCGGATCTGGGGCCATCTGCGCCAGCGCGCGGTGGCCGACGTAGAACGGCTCGCCCGTGGCCGAATTACGTTCCAGCAGGGCGACGTGAACAAGAAACGGACCAAGGTCTACCGCACCGAGACGGAAAACGCCGATACCCTGCCCATCACTTGCGGCGCCCGGGTGACGGACTTCGGACTCTGGACGCCGGACGTCTACCTCGATCCGACGATCGATGCCGAGAGCAGGGGCCTGGTTGGCTCGGCGCTGCAGGATGCGGTGCGTGAGCGGGCCGAGCGTATCCTGCGGGTTCGGGATCTGGACCACGAGGAGGCGGTGCTCTGCCTCAAGGACACCGTGGGCATGGAGCCGATCCGTCCAGTGCGGGGCTCGCTCTATAGCCGTGGTCCCGGAAATGCCTTTCTCTTCGACCATACCTTGCAGATCGGCTACGCGGTGACCCCTGCCGACAACGCCCGTTCAGCTCGTCCGGGGACGCCTGCGTGACATTCTCGTAGGCCGCTTCGATCACCGTGTCACAGGCCTCTTCCACCGTGTTGCCGCCCCGGACCTTCACCGTCGGTGGCGCCTCGGGGACGCGCCGTGCCGTGAAGACGCAGACGCGCTGCAGCACACCGGTGAACAGGACGTCTCGCCGATAGAAGCGTACGACGCCTTCGACGTGCCAGTCCCTGGAAGCGAGGAGCTCCCGCGCCGCCATGCTGGAAGCGTCGCCTAGCAAGTTGATCGGCACCACGAAAGAGAGAACCGCTCTCGGTGCCGCATAGTGCTGCGCCAGCCGCATGAAGAGGAGAAAAGTGTTGGAGTCTCCCGAAAGGATTCTGCGATAGAAGGGAATCTCACCGTAGCTCGGCGCGTCCGTCACGATGCCACGATTGACATAGGGAGGATTACCGACGATGAAGTGAAACCGTTCTCTTCCGTCGTGCTTGACGTCCCACGCTTCGTCCAGCGCCGTCTTGCGTACTTCCAGACCAGGATCCGTTCCGTACAGCACGAAGATGGCGCGGCGCAATCGGCGCGCCGCCTGTACCAGGAAGCTCCCTGAGCCCGACGCCGGGTCGAGCAACCGCCGGCCCAGAATCTCGCGGCCCTGGTAGCCGGCTTCCGAGAGGATCATCTCCACAAGCTCCGCCCGGGTCAGGAAGTGACCCTTCTTGGACCGCGCCACCTCGTCGATGTAGGCCTCGTAGGTGAAGCCCAGAATGTCTTCCCTGATCTCGCGGAAGTCGAACCCCGACAGCACGTCGAGCGCGCGCCAGCAGGTATTCATCCGGCTCGAACCAGTCGAAGACCGGCTGGCTGAAGAAGTGCCGGTAGCAGCGGGCCACCTTGCGGTAGAGTATCGCCAGCAGCGCGCCCGGAAGCAGCTCCGTGGTCTCGGCGCCGCGGAAAAGGTCGAACTGCGACTGCAGGAGCTCCCGCCAGCGCCAGGCCGCCGTCCGAGGTCAGACGCGGCAACAGGCCCCGGTCCTCCAGGATCCGCGCCAGGAGCAGCCGGAGAAAGAAGGTGTAGGCCACCTGCTCGGCGTACGACTGGAGCCGCTGGGCCTCGCCCGTCGCCTCGGTTTCGATGACCTTGTAGCGCGTTTTCCAGACCTCGGCCGCGGTGGTGATTCGCCGTGCTTCGATTTGTTGGAGGTCGGCCTGCCGATACTCGATGGCGAGCTCGAGCGCCGCCTGCTTGAAGCGTCCCCAGGCGGATTCGTTCGCTCTGGCAGCCGCGGTCGCCGGCCGCAGAGCGTCGATGGCCTCGTCGTTGAGGTCGAGAGGGTCCGCTATCAGGCGCCGCAGGTCGTCCGTGACTTCTCTCAGCTCGGCCGCTCGGTGTGGGCTGCGCTGCAGGCTTTCGACCAGGGCTTCGAGCTCGACGTCGAGCGCGGCGCGAATACGTTTCAGATCTTCTCGCGCCATGTCTTCCGCGCTGAAAGCTCGGTCGAGTTCGGCGCGGGCCGCCAGGCTCAGCCGGGCGAGGATGTCGCGCGTGCTGGCGATGAACGATTCCCGGGGATTGCTCCTGGGCCGATTGGATCGGTCCTTCCACGACGTGGAGCACGAGGACGTCCTGCCCGCCGAAGAAGCGGTGCCGGAGCTCCTGGATCGGTTGACGAAAGGTCACGAGGCGTGCGAAGCGGCGTACGAGAAGTTCCTCGCAGCCCGTGCTCAGCTTGACCGCAGGGCTTTCCTGGCTTACGGCGTCGACCAGGAGGACTGGCAGCGAACGATGGCGTTCCGTGGGCGGTCGAGGGCAGAGAGGAGGCGGAGCGGCTGGAGAGAATTCTTTTCGGCTGACGTCCAAGGCGCTGACCCGGAGCGCTGTCTGCCAGGCCGCGATAAAGCCCTGGATCAAGTTGGATCAAGTCGGCCCGCCGCCCGAAAGGATCGCCCCCAAGCGCCGCCCTCCGTCCGCCGATCCTGCGATCTCTGGGCTTACTCTGGCCCGCAGCGCCAGAATCGTGTATACTTCGCCCGATGGGCCTCGCGGATATGGCCACCCAAGGCGGGAATGGCCTGCCAGCGGCTCTGGAAGGGACTGACTTTGACTCTGAGACCGACTCTTCTGCTCCTCTGGGAAGCCGCGAGGGAGTCCTCCGCTCGATTCAACCCACTAAGTGCAACGACCGTGCTACGTGGGCCGCGGCTTCGTTTAACTTGGTTCTATCTGACCGCCGATGAGGTGAACAGGAACCTGGGCGCGCGGACGTCCGCGGCGTCCCTTCTTCCCCTTCGTCCACCTCTTCGATCCCCATATGAGCTACGAAGAGCCGCTCGCCTACGAGCGGCTCTTCGACCCCGGCCTCGCGGGCGTCGAGCCCGTCTCCTACGAGCACCTGAGCCGCTGCGTCGATGGCCTCCACGACGACGCGCCGCCCATCCCGCCCGCCGACGACACTGGCTAACGTCGACTCATAAGTCTCTGGTGTGCCTTCGTGCGTGCTATTAACTTAAACGGCAGCCTATGAAAGGACGATGTTGTCCATGAAACCAAGAGTCAAGACTGAACTAACGTCGAAAACGGACAGCCCTGAAGAATTCAGCCGATCTGAATCGCTAGAGTACCTTGAATTACTGCACGACCGCTTCAAGAATCTAAACGACCTGAGAACCATGACCGCGCGCCATCATATAACAATCCTTGGTGGCGTTCTCGCCTTCCTCGCCTTCACCGGTGGTAGAAGCGAGGGGTACGTCCGCACCTTTCTCCCTCACATCGTACTTGCGACCTCCGTCTTTCTGGCGATCCTCGGATATTGCGTGATGGCGTATGACTGGCGCATTCGACAGCGAACATTCTTCGTTGCCCGGGAGATCGAAGACATCGTGGTGAGTCTCGGTCGTGTTCCGCGAGGATCTCGAAACGATACAAAGGTGATGGACGAGGATTACTGGTTCTTCTCTCAAATGATAGCGGCGAACGCCCTGACGTTAGTCGTACTAGTCAACGCTCTTGGTGCGATTGCCTTCCGATCGATGCTGGAGTTTAGGGCAACTTTGGCTGGTCTCTTGGTGTTCGTTATAGATGTTATTCTCTTTGCCTTCTTCTGGATGGTGTTGACTCGCCTCTGGTTGAGAGGTGGCGACAGATATAGACGTCAGATCGCGAACTGGACACCGAGCTGATTACGATGCCAGATAACCCTGCATTTGAGCTGCCGGCGTCGCCGCTCAACTTCAGAACTTTTGGTTCGCTGCGCTCGCGAACTTATCTCGCGAACTTACCCCGTCGCCGCACTTGATGCGCCTCTCGGGTGGCCACGTGCTCTCTCGACTGCGCTTTCAGAGCACTACGCCGGACGCGCGATCGGGGAGCATCCCGACCAGATGTTCCACCGTCACACTGATTCCCCGATCAACGCGCGCTTCCGGAAGCGTCCTCTTGAGGTTGGCGCAAACCTGATCGCGAGGACTGCGCACGCTGCGCTTGAACTTCTCCGGCGGCTTCGCACCCTCACCGGCTCGCCGATTCCGCTCGCATGGTCCCCGCGAGAAGACCCCGCGGTTCGCGCTATCGAGGTATATCCGGTCGCCACCCGAGCCGGTGACGATCAGCCTGTCCGCGTGTCCGCGTGACGCGGCGAGGCGACGATCCGGATCCCGAACCGGGCGATATCCCACACCACCGTGCCAGGACGTTGATCTCTGCCTCGCAGGCGTTGCAGCCCCCGGCGCTGCCGCAGCATCAACGAACGCCCGAAGAGGTGGTGCGCCCGGGCGTCCAGAGCGGCGGCGAGACGCACCCTCTCCTCCGGTGGGACAGACCTCGGCGCACTCGCGGCAGCCGTCGGCGCAGCGCTCCGGGGCGAGCTCGGGATGGCCGCGGAATCGCGAGGGTGAGCGCCGCCGCGGATCCGCGGGATCGTCCAGCGGCACCATCGTGGTAGTCGTGGTAGTCGTGGTAGTCTACGACAGCGAACCGAAGCCTGGCGAGAGGTGCGCCTACCTGTATAATCGCCTCAGGAAGACCTTCGAGAACGGAGCCCACCATGAAACCAGTCAGCGTCACCAGGTCGTCGAAGAGATCGACAGGATTCCCCTCGAGTACCTTCCGTGGCTGCTCCAGATGGTCCGCGCCTTCCGGGAAGCGTGACCCTCAAGAGCGCTGAAGCCAGCCTCCGGCAGGGCTGGCAGGAAGGCCTCGACGGTGACACCCACCCGGTATCGGAGCTGCGGGAGGATCTCGATGCCGGATGATCCGCCTGCCAAGGCTAATGTCCAGATCGATTACACCCCGGAGTTCAAACGCAACGTTCGTCATCTGGCGAAAAAGTACCGGCGTTTGAAATCCGATCTTCAACCCGTCATGGAGAGCCTTGGTAAGGGCGAAGCTCCGGGCGATCGGATTTCACGGATCGGCCTTCGCCCCCCAAGTTCAGTAGGGGCCGCGAGCCGCCCGCTCTCCGTCCTCCAGCCGCCCCAGCAACCTGAGCAGCCCGTCGAGGATGGTCAGGGGGTGGGGCGGACAGCCCGGCACGTAGAGGTCGACCGGCACCACCGCGTCGGCGCCGTCGTGGACTTCCGGGTGTCCCGCGAAGGGGCCGCCGGCGATCGCGCACCCGCCCACCGCGATCACGATCTTGGGCGGGGCCACCGCGTCGTAGGTCTTGCGCAGCGCGAGGCGCATGTTCTCGCTCACCGGGCCGGTGACGATCAACCCGTCCGCGTGGCGCGGCGAGGCGACGATTTGAATGCCGAAGCGCGCGACGTCCCACACCACGGTGCCGAGGACGTTGACCTCCGCCTCGCAGCCGTTGCAGCCCCCGGCACTGACCTGCCGCAGCTTGAGCGAGCGCCCGAAGAGGCGGCGCGAGCGGGCGTCGAGCGCGGCGGCGAGGCGCACCCCCTCGTTTTCGCTCACCAGCAGGTCGCCGCGGCGACGCGCGGCCAGGCGGTGGTCCCGCCCGTAGGTCAGGGCGCCGCTCGGGCACGCCGCGGCGCACTCGCCGCAGAACAGGCACTTGCCGAGGTCGACGGCGAGCGCGGGCGCGGGAGTGACGGCGCCGGTGGGACAGACGTCGGCGCACTCGCGGCAGCCGTCGGCGCAGCGCTGCGGGTCGAGCTCGGGATGGCCGCGAAACCGTTCTGGCAGCTCCGGCGGCGCCGCGTCGGGGTAGGCGAGCGTCCGGTGCCCCTGGTGGATCCTGGCGCGCAGAATTCTGATCATCGAAGTGTCGCTCCCGTGAGCCGTCTCGGCCGCGGCCTCAGAGGTCGTGGCCGCAGTAGGAAAGGTTGAAGCTCTTGTTGCACAACGGGAAGTCCGAGATCTGCTGGCCGCGCAGCGCCACCGCCAGCGCCATCCAGTTGTGGAAGGACGGGTCGACGACCTTGTAGCGCGCGAACCGCCCGCGGCCGTCGGTGAGCGCGACGTGACAGATCTCGCCGCGCCAGCCTTCGACCAGGGACACCGCCAGCCGGTCGGGCGCGAGGCCGCCGGCCTCGCCCCGGGTCGGCCCCGGCGGCAAGGCCGCGAGCCGCGCGCGGACGAAGTCGAGGGAATGCCCGATCTCCAGCCAGCGGACGTAGGCGCGGGCGTAGACGTCCCCCGATGCGGCGAGCGCCACCGGCGGCGAGCCGGCGCGGAAGGCGCCGGAAGGGTGGTCGCGGCGCGCGTCGCGGTCGAGCCCCGACGCCCGCGCCGCCGGCCCCTTCAGCCCCAGAGCCTCCGCCACCGCCCGCGCGACCGTCCCGGTGCCCTCGAAGCGCTCCATGACCGACGGCGACTCCCAGAGCAGCTCGATCGCCGAGCGGCAGTCGGCCGCCGCCCGCTCGAGGCGCTCGTCGAGACGGCGGGCCATGGCGCCGTCGACGTCGAAGGCCGTGCCTCCCGGCCGCGCCAGGCCGCGGCCGAAGCGGCTGCCGCACACCTCCGCGGTCAGGTTGAGGAAGTCGCCGCGGATCCGCCCGCAGTAGGACGCGGTGGGCAGAAACGCCACGTCGCCGGACAGCGCGCCGAGGTCGCCCACGTGGTTGGCGAGCCGCTCGAGCTCGAGCGCGATCCCCCGCAAGGCGGCTCCCCGCGGCACCGCCGGCGAGCCGGCCAGCGCCTCGGCGACCTCGCAGTACGCGCAGGCATGGCCGATCGTGGTGTCGCCGGCGGCGGTCTCCATGAGGTGGACGGTCCGGCGGTCGGGGCCGCCCAGGAGCGCCCGCTCGACCCCGCGGTGCTGGTAGCCGAGGCTGATCTCGAGGTGGAAGACCTCCTCGCCGTGGCACTGGAAGCGGAAGTGCCCGGGCTCGATCACTCCGGCGTGTACCGGGCCGACGCCGACCTCGTGGACCTCCCGGCCGTCGACGCGGTAGAAGTCCGTGACCCCGACGACCGGGATCTCCGGCGCCGTGTCGGCGGCGGCGCCGAGCGGCGGGGCGAAGCGCACCGGCTTCGGCCAGGGATGGCCTTCGGCGCGCAATCCGTGCTGCTCCGCGATCTCGCGCTCGAAGAGGTGGACCTGCGGACAGCTTGCGGCGAGCGACGGGAAGCTCTCGCCGCGGACGGTCGTGCCGGCGACCGCCAGCGCGCCTTCCCGGTCGTCGGCCAGTACGAGGTAGAGCCGCGTCCCGGCGTCCTCGGCGGCGCCGAAGTAGGCGACGACGCGCAGCCCGCGCGCGACGGCCTCGAGCAGGGCGTGGGCGAGCTCGTCCCAGGCCAGGTCCGGCACCTCCGGCCGGGCCAGCGACTCGCCGCAGCGCAGCCGCGCCAGGCCGTTCATCGCCCGGCTCCGAGAGCGCTCGCCGCCGCCTCGAGCAGGGCGCGCAGGGGACCGGGAAGGTGCAGGCCGAAGACCAGCACCAGCGCCAGCAGGACCAGCGCGGGGGCGAAGGTGGTGAAGCTGTCGCGATAGGTCGAATTCCGGGCGCCCGGCGAGGGCCGCCCCTGGAGGGCGGCGAGCGACGTCGCCCCCATGCCGGCGAAGGCCACGAAGAGGAAGACCAGGAACAGACCGCCGACCAGCCAGCGCCCCGCGGCGAACGCCGAGCTCAGGATCAGCAGCTCGCTGACGAAGGGCCCGAACGGCGGCGATCCGGTGATGGCGAAGATCCCGAGCAGGAAGAGGGTCCCGGAAAACGGCAGCCGGCGCATCGCCCCCCGGACCTCCCCGGTGGTCTTGCCGCCGAAAGCGCGGTGGACGTTGCCGACGCAGAGGAAGAGCACGCCCTTGCCGAAGGCGTTGTTGACCAGGTGCAGGAGAGCGGGAAAGGTGGCGCTCGCGCCCAGACCGCCGGCGATCGCCAGGATCCCCATGTGCTCGACGCTGGAATAGGCGAGCATCCTCTTGAGGTCGCGCTGGCCCAGCATGAGGGCGCCGGCGATCGCCATCGAGGCGAGCCCGATGGCGACCAGCAGGCCGTTGGCGAACGCGCCCTCTCCCGCCGCCGCGGCGATCTGGGTCAGGCGCAGCAGCGCGAAGAAGGCGCAGCTCGTGAGCCCGCCCGAAAGGACCGCCCCCACCACCCCCGGAGCCTCGCCGTAGGCGTCGGGCTTCCAGGTGTGCATCGGCACCAGGCCCATCTTGGTGCCGTAGCCCACCAGCAGCAGGGTGAAGCCCGCCCGCAGCCACGGCCGCGACAGCCCGTCAGCTCCCGCCAGCAGGTCGGTGAACAGCAGGGAAGCCTCGCCGCCGCCGAGCAGCGCCGCGTAACCGACGAAGAAGGAGCCGAGCAGGGCCAGTGCGATGCCCACCGAGGAGATGACGAGGTACTTCCAGGTCGCCTCGATCGAGCGCGCGGTGCGGTTGAAGTAGATCAGCGGCGCCGTGACCAGCGTCGTCGCCTCGATGCCGACCCACAGCAGGCCGAGGTGCTGGGCGTAGCTGACCACGCTCATCGTGCCGAGAGCGGCCAGCATGCAGGCGCAGAAGCGGCGGTTGGCGCGCTCGACCCGGTAGCGCAGGTAGCCCATCGAGTAGACGGCGCAGGAAGCGAAGAGGACGCTGACGACGAGCAGCAACAGCCGGCCCGGCGCATCGAGCCGCAGCCATCCGCCGACCCCGGCCGGCGCCGGCGCGCCGACCGTGGCGAGGGTGGCGGCGAGGTGGGCCGCCGCCGCCGCCGCCACCAGCCGCGGGCGCCAGCGCTTCGACGGCGTGAGGAACACCACCACGGCCATGGCGAGCGGCAGCAGGATCGGTAGCGGCGGCATCGACGGCACCTCGGGCGGCTGGTCCTCGCGCGGCTATTGCTCGAGCGGCTCCTCCTTGAGCAAGGAGAGGCGGCGGGTGTCGAGGGACGCGAACTCGCGGTTGATGTGGTGGATGATGATGCTGAGCACGAAGATGCCGACGAAGAGGTCGAGCAGAACCCCGGCCTCGACGAGAAACGGCGTGGCCTCGACGAGCAGGAGGCCGAAGACGAAGATCCCGTTCTCCAGCACCAGGTACCCGAGCACCTGGCTGATCGCCTTGCGGCGGGTCGTCAGCAGGATGAACCCGATGGTGACGGTGGCCAGCGATGCGGGGACCAGCAGCGGCGCCAGCCGCGTCTCGGCGAGCGGAAGCTGGTTGCCCGCGGCCACCGCCAGCGCGGTGGCGAAAGCGCCGAGCAGGAGCGAGGGCAGCAGCCCGATCGACGGCTCGACCTCGCGCTTGACCGCCACCTGCCGCAGCGCCCGGAACAGGATGGCGGGAATCACCCCGCCCTTGAGCACGACGCTGGCGCCGGCGAGCGCCAGCACGCGGTAGCTCAGGCCGCCGTGCGCCGCCACCACCAGCAGGCCCAGCAGGACGCCCTGGATCGCCACCGCCCGGACCACCGTCCGGATCCGGCTGGTCCCCAGCGCGACGAGGTTGACCAGCATCAGCGCGGCGACCAGGGAGCTGAGCAGCGAAGAGCTCATCGGCGTCACTTCCCGAGCAGGAGAAAGGCGAAGCCGCAGCTCAGGACCGCGGCGGTCAGCAGCGTGGGCACGTGGAGGAGCCGCAGCCGGGCCATGGTCGACTCGACCACCCCGACGCCGGCCGCGATCGCCAGCAGCCCGAGGACGAAGAGGCCGAAGCCGGGCCAACCCTCGATCCGGGCGGCCGGCGCCAGCAGGTGGAGCAGCAGCGCCTCGAGCACGAACAGCTTCACCGCCGCGCCGTACTCGACGACGGCGAGCAGCGGGCCGCTGTGGTCCAGCACCATGGCCTCGTGGATCATCGTCAGCTCGAGGTGGGTGCTCGGGTCGTCGACCGGGACGCGGCTGCACTCGGCGAGCAGCACGATGAGGACGCCGGCCGCCGCCAGCACGAGCGGCGCCGGCCGCTCGGTCCACGCGCCGCCGCCCGTCGCCCGCAGCATCGGGTCGAGGCTGAGCGATCCCGAGAGGCGCCCCAGCGCCAGGAAGGCGAAGAAGAGCGCCGGCTCGGTGATCCAGGCGAAGCCCACCTCCCGCGCCGCGCCCATGCCGGCGAACGGCGAGCCGGTGTCGAGCGCGGCCGACGCGGTGAAGAAGCGGCCGAGGGCGAGCAGGTACGCGAAGAGCACGAAGTCGCCGGCGAAGGCGACCGGCGCGGCGAAGGACCCCAGCGGGACCAGCAGGCCCGCCATCACGGCGGTGACCAGGGCGACCACCGGTGCGAGCACGAAGATCCCGGTCGTCACCGCGCTCAGCGCGACCTCCTTGCGCAGCAGCTTGAGCAGGTCGAAGTAGGGCTGCCACAGGCTGGGCCCGCGGCGGCCGGCGACGAACGCCTTGGTCTTCCGGATCACCCCCAGGAGCAGCGGCGGTATGAGCGCCAGAGCGAGGACGTGGGCGATGACCGTGGTCTTCATTGCGGCAACCCCATCACGGTGCGACGACGGCCCAGGCGAGCAGGGCGACGAGGGCCGCCACGACGTACAGGAGGTAGCGCTGCATCTGCCCGCGGGGCACCGCGCGCATCGCGGCGGTGACGCGCAGCGCGCGGCGGGCGGCGGGCGCGAGCAGGTCGTCGACGACGGGGTCGTCGACGTGGGAGTGGAAATGGGCCGGGGCGGGGAAGAGCCCGGGCAGCGTCCCCTCGGGGGGATCGAGGGGGGAAATCTGCAGCCGCGGCGCCTCCACCTTCGGGCGCAGGACCCAGCCGAAGCGCGAGGTGACGAGCTCGGCGAAAGAGGACGCGCTATATTGCAGCCGCGGCGAGCTCGCGGCGTAGCCGCAGTCCCAGGTGGGAAGCGCGGCGTCGCGGCGACGGGCGCGGCGGCACACCGGCAGCACGGCCGCCGCCAGCGCCGCGACGGCGGCGAGCAGGGTGAGCGCGGCGGCGGAGATCCAGCCCAGCGGGACCAGGCTCGCGAGGGCGGGGACGGCGAGCGGCGGCCGTGCCCAGGCGGCGGACGCGCGCTCGAGCGCCGGAACGGCCAGAACCGGCGCGGCGCCGAGCACGACGCAGGCGAGGGCGAGGACCGCCATCGGCGCCAGCATCAGCGGCGGCGACTCGCGCGCCGTCTCCGCCGCGGCGCCGCGCGGCCGGCCCAGGAAGACGATCCCGTAGACCTTGACGAAGCAGGCGACGGCCAGGGCGCCGGTGGCGGCGAGCACCGGGGCGGGCGCGGCGGCCCAGGCGGTGCCGGGAGCGAGGCCGGCGCGCGCCAGGCCGAGGTAGACGAAGAGCTCGCTGACGAAGCCGTTCAGCGGCGGCAGCCCGCAGATCGCGATCGCCCCCACCAGGAAGAAAAAGGCGGTGGCGGGCATCCGCCGGGCCAGAGCGCCGGTGAGCTCCAGGTCGCGGGTGCCGGTGGCTTTCGCCACCGAGCCGGCGCCGAAGAACAGCAACGACTTGAAAAGCGCGTGGTTCCACACGTGGAGCAGACACCCGGCCAGGCCCAACGCCACCCACTCGGGCCGCCCCAGCGAGCGACCCACCATCGCCAGGCCCAGCCCGAGCAGGATGATGCCGACGTTCTCGATCGAGTGGTAGGCGAGCAGCCGCTTGAGGTCGTGCTGGGCGAGGGCGAAGAGCACCCCGAAGAACGCCGCCAGCGACCCGACCGCCAGCACCGTCATCCCCCACCCCAGGGGCGGCGAGCCCAGCAGGCCGCACGTCCTCACCAGGCCGTAGATCCCGGCCTTGATGACCACTCCCGACATCAGCGCCGAGACGTGGCTGGGCGCCGAGGCGTGGGCGGCGGGCAGCCAGGAGTGCAGCGGCATCGCCCCCGCCTTGATCCCGAAAGCGACCAGCGCCAGCACGAAGACGGCGGCGCGCAGGCCGGGCGGCGCGTCGGCCGGGATGGCGCGAAACGCGAAGTCACCGGTGAGCTGGCGCTCGAGCGCGAAGAGGGCGAACAGGCACAGCACCGAGGCGTGGCTGTAGAGCAGATAGACCCAGCCGGCCCGGCGGACCGCGGCCTCTTCCTCTTCGGTGGTCACCAGGAAGAAGGTCGTCAGCGCCATCGCCTCCCAGGCGACCAGGAAGACGACCCCGTCGCGCGCCAGCAGGATGAACGTCAGGCTCGCCAGCAGCAGCCCGTAGCACAGGCGCAGCCGGCGCCCGTGACCCGGGTGGTGCGCCGGCGACCAGTAGGCGGCCCCGAAGAGCGAGCCGAGACCGCCGACCAGGAAGATCGGCAGGGCGAAGAAAGCCGAAAGGGCGTCGGCGGCGAGCCCGGCGCGCAGGCCCGGCACCGGCGAGGCGAACTCCAGCGTCCCGGCGCTGCCGAGCGCGAGGGACGCGCCCGCGAGCCCGACGAGCGAGCCGGCGAGCGTCAGCGCCGTCGCGATCCGCGGCCCCCAGGAAGAGCGCCGCCTCAGCAGCAGCCCCGGAACGCCGCTGGCCGCCAGGAGGCAGCCGGCCGCGACCAGCAGCGGAAGCGCCGCGGCGGCAAGGTCGTCCTGGGGCACCATCGCGGTAGTCTACATCGTCCCTGACGGCGAACCGTGGGCCTCAGGAAACAGCCCCTTCAGGAAGAGCAGCAGCTCGCGGTGGAAGACCTGCGGCTGGTCGAGATAGCAAGCGTGGCCGGCGCCGGGAATCTCCACCCGGCGGCTGTTGGGCAAGGCCTCGGCCAGCGCCCGCGACGACCTGGGCGGCACGATCTCGTCGTTCTCGCCCCACACCACGAGCGCCGGCAGGTCGCGTCCGCGGAGCTGGTCGAGGTACTCCGCGAGCTCCGCGGGGGCGATCGGCACGAAGCCCAGCACGAAGCTCGGCCGCTTGAGCAGCAGCGGAAAGCTGAAGCGCCCGCTCATCGACGGCGACACCACCACCACCGGACGGTCGGCGATCAGCGGCAGCAGCGAGGCGAGGAAGCGGTCGACCGGCGCCTCCGAAGCGTCGGACTCGCCGAAACCCGGCAGGTCGAGGGCCACGGCCCGGTAGCCCTCGCGGGCGAGCAGCTCGAGCGTGCCGAGCTCGCGCCAGGTCTGGGCGCTGTAGCGCATGCCGTGGAGCAGCAGCACGGTCTCTCCCCGGCCCGCTTCCAGGAAGTGGATGCGCGCGCCGTTGAGGCGCAGCTCCCGGCTCTCCACCGGCACCACGCCGTCGTCCTGGGCCGCCGCGGGGACGGGCGAGAAGCCGGCGAGCGCCGCCAGCAGGCCGATCGCGATGCGGTTCATATGGACGCCCTCCTTCGATTTCGCCCAATCTGGCACGGAACCCTCGCCCCCCACCCCCTCTCCCCCTGGGGAGAGGGGGGCACGAGCTTCATGCGATGACCTCTCCGGCATGTGCCGGCATCCTGTTCATCCTCTGACCTTCACTCTACACGAGGTCAGTCGCCCTGCGACGCCTGGTCATCGCCGCCGCGGTGGAGTCAGGGTTGCGAGCTCCGCCGGCGCAGTTTCTCGTGCTTGAGAGGCTCAGGCTTGCCGGTGCCCCGGGCAGGATCACCGCGCCGCATCTCTTTGAGCTGGCGCCGGAGCGTGCGGTGCAGGGCGGCGTCCTGGGAGCGCAGCTCTTCGTAGCGCTCCCAGGTGTCTCCCTCAAACACGATCGATCTCATCCAGCTCCTCGGGGGTCGGCCGGTAGCCGGTGCCCGCCCGGTGGGTCTCGACCGCATCGGGCGGTCACAGCGTGCGCAGCTTGTGCTTGAGGATGCAGACCTCGAAGGCGACGCCCGCCTTGCGCACCAGGCGCTTGAGCTCTGAGAGCGGCGCCGAGCCCACGCCCTGGCGCGCGTTGTCGCCGTAGAGGAAGCAGACGACGCGCGAGCGCAGCTCGATCGGGAGCACCAGGCAGTCCTTGGGGGGGTCGCCGAGGCTCTCGACGAGGCGCTGGTGGGCCGGCAGCGGCGCCAGGGCTCCGAGCCAGAACTTGGTGCCCTGGAGGAGGGTGAGGAAGACCGAGGGCTCCTCGGCCGGGATCTCGAGAGCGCGCACCCGGGCGCCGTCGACGCCGTCGCCCTCACCGCGCCAGCCGACGACGTGGTCCTTGCGGCGCACGAGGAGCAGGCGCCGGCGCAGGTAGGGCCGGCAGAAGTCGAGGAGCACGTCGCCGATCTCGTCGCGGATGGAGGTCTTCTGGAGGTCCTCGCTTGCCGCGGCGAGCCGCGCGCCGGGGTTGCGCAGGGCGGCGCTCTCGGTGTAGATGCGCGCCTTGGTGTCGTCGTCGAGCTCGATGTACTGGATCGCCGGCGACGGGGCGTCCGGAGCCGGGGCCGTGGGGGGGCGCGACGCCCGGCGCGGCGGCGTCGGCCGCGGCGGTTGCGGCGAGGGGGGCGCGCGGCCTTCCGGCTCGGTCTCGGGCGGCGGCTCCCAGGCCTCGTCGCGGGGCGCGGCGACGCCGTCGAGGCGGCGGGCGAGCCCGGTCAGGCGCGGCGTCTGGGGCACGCCGTAGTAGCGCGTCAGGGCCTCGTGGATGCGCAGCTCGAGGCCGATCACGGTGCGCACCAGGCACGAGGTCAGGTGGCCGAGCTCGTCTTCGAGGAGCGGGTCTCCGGGGTCCTTGGAGGCCAGGACGAGGGTGTGGCCGCGGTGCTCGACGGGCACGATGTGGTGGCGTTGGGCGATCTTGGGGGGCACCAGGCCCAGGGTGTCGGCGGCGACGTTCCTGAGCTGGTGGGCCGAGGCGGTGCGGGAGTGGCGGAATTTGCCGAGGGCCTCGAGCAGCGTCTGCTCGGGCATCAGGCCAAGCTCGAGGAGGTTGGAGCCCAGGCGCCCGCCCACGAGCCCCTGGCACTCCATGGCCTTCCTGAGCTGCTCGGGCCGCAGCTTGCCCTCGCCGATCAGAAACTCACCGAAGCGCCCCATCGCGGCGTCCCATCGCGGTGTCCCACCGAAGCGCCCCATCGCTGTGTCCCATCGCGGTGCCTCAGCGCCGGCGCCGGCGCGGCCGGGGCCGCCGAACCTCGGGGCGCGGCTCGCGGCGGCGACCCGGGCGCGCCGCCGCCTTCCATTGCTCGAGCTCGGGATGCCCTTCGCCGGTGGCGCGCACCAGGAGCTCGAAGAGCCACAAGGCGTCGTCGAAGTAGCTCTTGGCGGCGAACCGCAGCCGCTGATTGCGGCTGAAATCCCCTTCGCACAGGCGGTGAAAGCCCTCGAGGGCCTGGACCATCTGGATCTTCTTCAGATTGGGCACGGCGAAACGCTCGAAGAAGGGCTCGACGGTCGCCAGCACGACCTTGCGGAACTCCCCCGGATCGAGCCAGCGCTGCCGCTTCACCTCGCGCTGGTAGCGCTCGAGCATGACCTGGGGCAGGAGCACGGCGGCCATCAGCACCTGGTCGGGCACCTCCTCTTCCTCCTGGGCCATGGCGTCGAGCACCGGCAGGACGTTGCCGAGCTCGCCGGCGCCGAGCTCGGCGGCGCGGACCATGGCGAGCGCTTCGGGCAGCAGCACCTCGAGCACGCCGAGCTCGAGCATCCACTGCACCGAGGAGCCGGCGCGTCCGCTCTTCAAGAGCTGGAGGAGCTCTTCGGTCATCCGCGGGGGCGCCGCCTTGCGCAGCTCCTCGCGGTTGCGCTCGATGCCTTCCTGGGTCGCCTTCTCGATGGTGAAGCCGAGGCGGCCGGCGAACTCGCAGGCGCGCATCATGCGCACCGGGTCCTCGCGGAAACGCACGTCGGGGTCGCCGATGACCCGCACGAGCTTCGCGCGCAGGTCGTCGATGCCGCCCACGTAGTCGATCACGGTGAAGTCGGCGATGCTGTAGAAGAGGGCGTTGATGGTGAAGTCGCGGCGGAAGGCGTCCTCGCGCGGGGTGCCGAAGGTGTTGTCGCTGGTGATGAGCATGGCTTCGGGGCCGCCGCGCTGGTCCTCGGGATCGGGGGCGCGGCGAAAGGTCGCCACCTCGACGACGCCGTCGTGGAAGATGATGTGGGCGAGGCGGAAGCGACGGCCGATGATGCGGGCGTTGCGGAAGAGGCGCCGGATCTCGGCGGGCCGGGCGTCGGTGCCGATGTCGAAGTCCTTGGGCTGACGGCCGAGCATGAGGTCGCGCACGCCGCCGCCGACGAGATAGCCGCGATGGCCCGCGCGGTGGAGGCGGTAGAGCACCTTGACGGCGCTGGCCGAGATCCCCTTGCGCGAGACGGCGTGCTCCGAGCGCTCGAGGATGCGGGGCTCGCCGTCGTCGAGGACGTCGACGTAGTCGTCGCCGGGGTCGTCGACGTCGTCGACGACGTCGTCGCCGGGGTCGTCCACCGAATCCGGCTCGGCCGCCTCGTTCAGCTCGATCGCGTCGCCGCTCACCCGGCCATTATAGGACCAGTCGCGGGCTTCGGCCGTCCTCATGCCAGGGAGCTCCGGATCTTGATCTCCGAGGTCAAGGTGCGGTGGACGGGGCAGCGGTCGGCGATCTCGAGCAGGCGCGCGCGCTGGTCCTCCTCGAGCTCGCCGGTGAGCGCGATGCGGCGGCGGATCTCGGCGATGCGGCCGGACTTGCTCTCGCAGTCGCCGCAGTCCTCGGCGTGGATTCGCTCGTGGCTCAGAGTGACCTCGACGCCTTCGAGGGGCCAGCCCTTGCGGTCGGCGTACATGCGCAGGGTCATGGCGGTGCAGGTGCCGAGGGCGGCGAGCAGGAAGTCGTAGGGGTTGGGTCCGAGGTCGGCGCCGCCGGGTACGGACTCGGGCTCGTCGGCCACCAGCCAGTGGCGTCCGGCGCGGACCTGCTGGCGCAGGCCATCGGGGCCGCCGGTCACGCTGACCTCGCCGTGGGGCAAGGCGTCGTCGTCTGAGTCTTTCATCGCGGTCGTTCTCCCTTCTGGTATCCCCTCAGATCGGTGACCTCGCCGCCGATCTGCCTGCCTCACCGGGAGCGCATGTTACCCGATCCGCTCAGCCTGTCGAGACCTGAGCGCACGCCGCTCCCCCGCACTGCCCCTAGGGGGTTTTCACCGCCAGAAAATTTCTTTCCTACGGATTCGCATTCCGGGGGTCTTCCCGCGGTCCCGACAATGGCCCGCGCTCGCGAGCGAACCCGAAAACCGAATCCACAGGAGAACACCGTGATCCAGAACATGAAACCCGATCGCATCCAGTTCGGGCCGCCCATCGACGACGACCTGCCCTGGACCGAGAAGACCCCCTCCCTCACGCGGTCCTTCGACTTCGCCGAGGTCCGCGAAGCCGCCCACTTCCTGATCTACGCCGACGAGGTCGCCGCCGAAAGCGACGAGATCCGCGTCAACCAGAACCTCATCGGCCGCAACCTCACCATCACCGTCAAGCCCCTCAGCGCCGACTACCTGCCGCAGGCCGTCTACGAGTTCGCCGCCCGGATCGACGCCGCCGTCAAGGACTTGCGCCAGCCCGGCCTCGATCTCGACGACTTCGATCTCGAAGACTTCGGAGACGACGATTTCGACCTCGACGATTTCGATCTCGAAGATCTCGACCTCGACGATCTCGACGATCTCGACGATCTCGACGGCGACGAGGACGACGACCTCGTCCACTGACCCCGAGCCCCGGCTCGCTTGCGAAAAGGAGGCCCTATCGATCGACGAAGCAACGACCCATAGACCCATAGATGACCGCCGCCCCCGGTCCGGTCCTCCGGGAGGACGATCGGACCGGGGGCATATCGCCAAATCGACGGATGACGAATCTCCATCGATTAGACCTTCCAGCCACGATTACCCCCACCTATTGTGGTCCCTCATGGAAAAGCCCCAAGGAATCGACGAGCTCCCCGAGCCGCTCGCCGCGGCCAGACGCGAGGCGCAACAGCGCATCGCCGACGACCGCCGCCGTTACCCGCACGAGATCGGGCCGATCTTCGAGGCCCTGGCCGCCGGACTCTTCGAACCGGGCTTCAGCGCCGAGGCGGCGGCGCCGGACCCGGCCGCGCAGCGGCGGTTCCGAACCGCGGCCGGCGTCACCCTCCGGGCCTACCGCGACCGTCTGCTCCTGAACGCGGCCCTGGACCTGGTCCGCAAGTCCACCCTCACGGTCCTGGAGATCGCCGCCGGGCTGGGCTTCGCCGACCCGGAGCTCTTCGGGAAATGGTTCAGGTACCGCACCGGCGAGGCGCCGACCGCCATGCGCCCGGCCGAGGTGCGCCGCGCCGACGACCATCCGCCGGCTCCGTCGCCGCCGGCCGCCGGAGCCGGCGGCGACGGCACCTGGACGCACCGCGAGTGCCGCCAGGCCGTCGCCTGGGGCGTGAAGGCGCAGCGCGGCGCCGAGCTGATCTCGATCGCGCGCAACCTTTACCCCGCGCTCGACGACCCCACCACCCTCTGACCAGGAGACCCTCATGCTGCTCGACCTCGAACGCGTCCTCGACCGGGCCGTTGCGCCCACTCTCGACACCCTCCTGCGCCTGGAAAAGGGCCTGTCGCGCTCCTGCCGCGCGATCATGGCCGAGATCCGCGCCCATCTCATCGACCCGGACTACACCCTGGCGAAGATGCTGAGCCACCTCGGAGCCGGAACGAGCAACTGGCCCATGAGCGCGTTCAAGGCCGCGCTGGGCATCACGCCCTGGCGACTCGTCCAGGAGGGCCGGCTCGAGACCGCCGCGCGGCTGCTACGCACCACCCGCTGGCGCGTGGGCGACATCGTGATCTTCGTCGGCTACGTCGACATCACCTCGTTCGCCCGGCTCTTCAGGGATTGGTGCGGCATGAACCCGTCGCGCTTCCGTGACCGCACGGCGGCCGCGGCCAGGCACGCGGGCGACATTCCGTGCGGCGTCTTCACCAGGGACTACTGGCGGCGGTTCTGGCGCCGGGAGCTCACCCTCGCGGAAGCCCGCGAGCTCGTCGCCTACCTCGAGAGGCTCTACCCCGCGCCGGCTATCGCCTAGTGGTTTTCACCGCCAGAAAATTTCTTTCCTACGGATTCGCACTACAGCCCCTGTCTCCGGCCTCCTATCCTGCCCGCATCGAAGCCGGAGCCCCGCGGCGGCCGACGCCGGGGCGCCAAACCAACGACACGAAAAACACAAGGATCACCCACCATGCAACGACAAAGCCAGGAAGCCTTCGGTCTGCTGGCGGACTCCGAGGAGATCGTCAGCTCGATCGAAACCCACGGCGTGGAGGTGGCCGCCCGTCTCGAAGAGAAATGGACGGCCATGGCCGCGCCGACCGACCCCGACGCCCCCCAGCTCGTCGCGGCGAGCCCGCCCGACTACCTGGGCAACCTGCTCTCCCTCAGGGACGGGCTCTCCGCCTCGTCCACGACCCTCGGCCGGGCCGACCAGACCCACGTCCATCAACTGGCGAAGGTCCTCGAGCTGCGCGGGGAGCGCGACACCCTCTTCGCCGACGCCTCGCGCATCTTCTCCACCACGCGCCGCACCATCGACGACATCCACGGCGAAGGCCAGTCCTTCGTGCTCGCCGGCATGGAAAGCCCCACCGCGCGCACTCCCAAGAAGATCCTGCGCCAGCTCGACCTCGCCGTGTCCTATCTGCGCCAACCCAACCCCAAGCTGACCATCGTCAAGGTCGAAGGCGTCACCATCGACACCGTGGCCATGGTCGGCAAGCTCGAGCAGGTCGCCGAGGCGCTGCGCGCCAAGCAGAACGAGTTCCAGCGCGCCCGCCGCGCCGCCCAGGCCTCCCGCAAGGAGAAGCAGCGCCGCATCGTCGAGCACCGCGACCACAACTCCTGGACCGCCAGGATCGTCGAGGGCTACTACCGGCTCGCCGGAGAAACCGAGCTGGCCGAGCGCCTGCGCTCCGTCGCCGCCCGCCCCGGCCGTCGCCCCGTGCCGGCGCCGGCCCCCGACGACGAAGGCCCGACCCCCGACGAAACGCCCCCGACCGACGCCCCGGCACCCGACGAGCCCGAGCCCGACGAGCCCGAGCCCGACGAGGGCACCGGAGAAACGCTGACCGCCGCTCTCCGCGCCAACCCCCGGCCGGCTCCGTCCGCCACCCCCGCCTGATCCCTTCCTCCACCCCCGGGCGGCGTCCAGGCCGCCCGGGGCCTTTTTCGCCTCCTTCAGACCGACCGTCAAACGTCATCGTGGGGGCGGGACGTGCGGCATTGGACGTCTCCTTATACAACCCCAACGGGGTTGTATACGCCGTCCTTCCCCTGACGGTGCCCGTTCAATCCCATATATAACGCTCATCATACTCGACGTTGTAAGCTTTCAAGAGACGACGATACTCGTCCTTGAAGCTCTCCTTCTTGTGGTGCTCTTCCTGTGTCGCGATATATCGCCGAAGCGCCGGCAGACGATCCGGTATGGTGCTGAACGCGCCGTATCCTTCTTGCCAATAGAAGTCTCTCAGAGTTTCGTCCTTCGTCTTGATCCATTTCGACGACTCTTGCTTCAGACCCTTCAGGAGATTCGCTACTGTCAGCGTCCTGCCAAAACGACAGAGGATGTGAACGTGATCCTCGACGCCGCCGACGAGCAACGCTGGACACTTCAGGTTCCGGCAAGCACCTGCCAGGTACCCGTGCATCTCCGTTCGAAGACCACGGTCGCTCAGGAAAGGGATACGGTCCCTCGTGGAGAAGACGATGTGAACGTAAATCTCGGCGAGGGCGTGCGGCATTGGACGTCTCCTTATACAACCCCGTTGGGGTTGGGATCGTGGTGGCGTCGTGACCCAGGACGGCGCTTCGCTTGTCCTGGGCTTCGTAATGAAACCCCGTTGGGGTTTATACTCCGCGGGAGGTCGATCGGCCCGGGCCGACGAGCCAGCCACACCGACGGCCAGCTCGCCGGCGAGCGCGCTCGGCCGGCGCCAAACCGCCCGAGGCGGCAGCGACGGTCAAGACTCGGCGTCAGCCGATGTCCTGTTCCCTCGTGGCGATGCCTATTTGACAGCGAATCGCGTCCGGCGTCTACCCCGTCCTGCCTCGGGCCCCGACGGGATTCGATTCCGGCGCCCGGCCGCGCTGCCTCCGGAATCCCAACGGGATCCAATTCCGAAGCCCAGGACAAGCGAAGCGCCGTCCTGGGTCGATCCGGTCGGCCGTCTCCCAAGTGCTCCGCCGCGCCATCCTCCGGAATCCCAACGGGATTCGATTCCGAAGCCCAGGACAAGCGAAGCGCCGTCCTGGGTCGTGGCGCCGCCACGACCCAACCCCAACGGGGTTGTATACGCCGGCCTTCGCCTGCCGGAGCCCGTTCAGTCCCACACATAGCGTTCATCATACTCGACGTTGTATGCTTTCAAGAGACGACGATACTCGTCCTTGAAGCTCTCCTTCTTGTGGTGCGCTTCCTGCTCGGCGATATATCGCCGAAGCGCCGGCAGACGATCCGGTATGGTGCTGAACGCGCCGTATCCTTCTTGCCAATAGAAGTCTCTCAGGGTTTCGTCCTTCGTCTTGATCCATTTCGACGACTCTTGCTTCAGACCCTTCAGGAGATTCGCTACTGTTAGCGTCCTGCCGAAACGACAGAGGATGTGAACGTGATCTTCGACGCCGCCTACGATCAACGCTGGACACTTCTGGTTCCGGCAGGCACCTGCCAGGTACCCGTGCATCTCCGTTCGAAGCCCGCGGTCGCTCAGGAAGGGGACACGGTCCCTCGTGGAGAAGACGATGTGAACGTAAATCTCGGCGAGGGCGTGCGGCATTGAACGTCTCCTTATACAACCCCGTTGGGGTTGGGATCGTGGTGGCGTCGTGACCCAGGACGGCGCTTCGCTTGTCCTGGGCTTCGTAATGAAACCCCGTTGGGGTTTATACTCCGCGGGAGGTCGATCGGCCCGGGCCGACGAGCCAGCCACACCGACGGCCAGCTCGCCGGCGAGCGCGCTCGGCCGGCGCCAACCCGCCCGAGGCGGCAGCGACGGTCAAGACTCGGCGTCAGCCGATGTCCTGTTCCCTCGCGGCGATGCCTATTTGACAGCGAATCGCGTCCGGCGTCTACCCCGGGATCCCGACGCGATTCGATTCCGAAGCCCAGGACGAGCGAAGCGCCGTCCTGGGTGCTCCGCCGCGCCATCCTCCGGAATCCCAACGGGATTCGATTCCGAAGCCCAGGACAAGCGAAGCGCCGTCCTGGGTCGTGGCACCCCCACGACCCAACCCCTTCGGGGTTGTATACGCCGTCCTTCGCCTGACGGAGCCCGTTCAATCCCACACATAGCGTTCATCATACTCGACGTTGTAAGCCTTCAAGAGACGACGATGCTCGGCCTTGAAGCTCCCGGACCACCATCGTCGACAATCCACAATCCTGTAGCGAGTTTTACTCCACCTTCAACAGGATGGGAGTTCCCACATTATCAGTCCGCAGCACTGTCACTAATCTCGCTAGGTTCACCATCTCCACGCTTCATGCTGTCTCCTTTCAGCAGATTCGAGTTCTCAGTGATGATTGAAGTGGCTGCCTCATCGCCCGCTTCGCCTAGAATCTCGGTGCCCTTTTCCCGGGCTCTATTGATGAGAGCAATGGTGAGGTCGACGTTCTCTACAAGCCTATCCAGTTCGTTGGCGGCACTTGCACTCGCGCGAGTGAACGTGGCTTCGACGTTGTCGAGATTCCTCATTGTTTCCGCCATGCTAGCAATACCGGTTCTCCCACTGGTAGCCCCGCCTTCTGCTCTCCGGAGCGCGTCCAGAAAGTCGCGCAGGTTCGTTCGACTCTCTTCGTCAGTGACTTTGCTCTTGGTAATGACCGCCTCTAGACTACGCTGAGCCTTTAGTTGGATCCTTCGGTACCTTCTATTCGACGTAGCTATCATCTCGCCAAACGCCTGGACCTTATTCCCTAGATCACGGACCACTTGTCTCTGATATCTAGCAGTACCCGGCTTGTTCCTTTTCTTGGCTGCTGCGAGTTCTTTGGCTGCACCTTTTGCTTCCTGGCCAATATCATTCACCTTCTCTGTTATCTCGTTCATCAGCTTCGTGAGCTCATCAAAGCTCTCCTCCATACCGACGAGGTGATCGAGAAAGCCGAGGTCGCCTTCAGTACCCTCCTCTCCCTCAGTACCGTTAACCTCCTCCAGGACTTCGACCGTATCCTCCAGTTCCCGGCTTATCGGTTTTAATTTTGACTGTTTATGCTCTGAATTCGCTGGCATGAGATGGTGAAAATCTGGGCCAAGAAAGTCTGACACAGGGCTACCAAAATTAACTTTACCCCTCTGCACCTCTTCAGCCAGCTCGACAAGCTCTCGTCTCGCCTGATCCATTTTCGTAAAGTGAGTTCCATAAACGATAACCCTATAGGATTTTAGGTCGAAAGGTAGTTCAGAAATCTCCTGCGTCAGAAGGACTACCGGGCGGCGTAAGCCGTGAGCAATACCTAGCTCGTAGTATACATTTGGATTCGAGCCAGTAAGATCTGCGATAATAAGGTTGGAGTGCGCTATCGAATGTATAATATCTCGAATTATATTGCTCTGGCTCTTGATATTGTCCGCCCTGAATGCTTCAAACCCAGCCTCCTTCATCGCGGCCACTATTAACATTTCAAAAATTGCGTCAAATTCCGGGGCAAAGTCCATAAGTACAAATGCTCTCGGCAGCATGGTATCGCCCGTCTCAAAATCCATCTTGGTCTTCTCGTCCACTTGGTTCTCCTTGTGCATGTTCCGGTCGCCTGAGATGCCTGACATCACTTAGCTTCGCTGAAGGTCTTAATGTCTTCGAATGCCATCTTCGCTTCTTTGTAGTAATGGGTTTCCGGGCCGCCATGGATTTCACGCATGACAATAGTAAGTTGGCGGATAAGACTTTCCTTTAGCTCGTCAACCGTTTTATATGGCCACACAAGACCGGCTTCGCGACACTTTTGCTTGAATTCTGACAGCGCGTCGTATTGACCCTTGTCGACACGACTCAACTCTATCGGCGCAGAAGAAAAATATAACATCACTGGCCTACGAGATCTTATAAATTCTTCGATCTCCTCGACTGTTCCTGATCGAGCGATGCCTGTGTTTGTGCCAATTCTGCTCCAGAATACACCAATCAGAATATCGCATGTCTCGACCAATTGTTTATTGATAATCGCCTGCGGTCTCGCACCCATTAGTGGCGCGGCATGCTTCTCCCACATTACCGGTAGCAAGACCGCTCTGAAATCCTTGGAATGAAGATCGTTCCAGATATGGGTGGCCTCCTCGATTGCATCCCTTTCCGCCTTCACGTCGCCAGGGGAAGCAATCAAAGCTCTTCATATGGCATAGCATTTCAGCGCTCGACTTCAGTGCGTTGACCTCGCTACCGAGTCCCGAAGAAGTGTCTGTCAGCAAAGTCTGCGGGCAGTGTCTGCGGCCGGGGCCCCATTGAGTCACGTGGTCTTAAGCGTCACTCCCGTCTCCCTAGACGGCTTCCAATGGTCGCGATCCGCCCATGGGATGGTGGCCATCGACGTGGAGACCGTCCTCGTTGGCTCGCCGTATCCGCGGATGGAGCCGGCAGCCGCCTGGTCCCAGATCCGCCGTCGCGTCTCACCAGATCCTACCCTATTACTTGCCCGTCGTCCTACAAGTCGGCCACGCCGGTCGAGGACGATCATGTCACGGACGGCCGCAGTCCGGTCCGTTGGACCGGAAGGGCGGACACGGGGGCACGCCCCTACGGGTGGAGAGTGACACGGGCAAGGCACCACCGACCGCCCCGTCGACGCCCGAGGCTAGCACCCACCGATCCGCCCAGCCGACGCCAATCGGCAGGCAAAGCCTGCCCTACGCCCAACCCCCACCGAGGACGCCCAGACGACGATCCTGTAGGGTCAATCCGATCATGACAGCTCACCATGTGAGGGAATTCCTCATAGAAGAAAAGGGTTGCCCTGATCACTGGCATCTGCTAATGTCTCGCCATCTGATTCCGCGCTTTGCGGATTTCTAGATTTGACGCGCCCGCGGCCCGACCGATCGGGGGACACCTCTAAGGAGAGCTATGGCTATGGTGCGTCGACCCTCAGCATCCCTTCAGTTCCGCGAAGCCGCCCAGCCGGCGTTCGAGCGCATCCGACGAGACCGTGAGCGCGTCTCGGAACGGGCCGCGCCGCTGTTGGCGCTCATCGAGGAGCGGCTCTTCGACGTCGATCTGGACCTGCGGCTGCGCAAGCGGCTCGAGCTCCTGCCCGACGACGTGGTGCGCGAGTTCTACGATGCCCTGGGCCTGAGGCCGCGCGAGTACGTGCGCGAACGGCGTCTGGACGTCGCGAACCTGCTGCTGCGTACCACCCGCTGGCCCGTTTGGCAGGTGGCCGCCGAGGTCGGCTTCCTCAATACCAAGCAGCTCCAGTACGCCTTCAAGACCCGGACGGGGTCGGCCCCGTCGACGGTGAGGCCTGAGCCGTCGGAGACGGAGGCGGCGAAGGCGCGGACGTCGGACCGGGCACCCGAGCATTCGGTGCGCCTCGAAGTGCAAGGCGCCGTCGGGATGCTCGACTCGCAGGCGACGGTAGCGCTCGTCCAGCGGCTGCGGGCGCTGGTCCCGTCGGTGAAGCGTCGCGAGCCGTCGCGGCCGGTGCTCGAGCTGTCGATGCCGGGATACCGGCGCGAGCGCGAGCTCGCCGCGACGCTGTGGAAGACGGCCGGCGATCTCCCCACACGGCACCTGCGTCACGTGCTGTGCCGACGGCTGCGGTTCGAGTCGCCGGCGCTGTTCCGTCTCCTGGGCGAGAAGGGACGCGAGATCGGACGTCGCGATCGGAAGCGCGGGGTCGACGTGGTGGGGCTCGGCGTGGAGGTGCTGGAGGCGAATGCCGAGGCGCTCGGCGAGTCGGTACACGATCTGCTGACGGTGGGGTGGTCGTGGACGGCGAACCAGCGGCGCTTTGCACTCGACTTTCCGGGAGTAGAAGAGGCGTTGGGGTTTGCCCGCCAGGAGTGGGAGACGCCGCGGGAGACATGCGACCCGCTAGCAGAGGCGGAATACCGGTTGATCGAAGGGACGTTCCGCCTCTGTCAAAGACGATTCCATCAGGCGTTCACGTCTCTTGATCGCTCTATCGAGTTGAGTCGAAACTCCGGCAATCACACGGTGCTGTTACAAGCCTTGGTACAGAAGGCCGATGCCCTGCGCCATTCTGGTGAACATCCCTCAACTACAGTCCCCCTTCTTCGCGAGGCGCTTAAGCTGGTCGGCAAAGACGACAAGTACTTGCAACTGTCGCTCTACGGCCAGCTTGCTGCGTCCTATGCGCTGACCCGCGAGAAGGACAAGCTTGATGAGGTCCTACCGCGAGCCCAAGCCCTCTGCGATGAACTCAATCATGAGTTGGGTCACAACCAGCTCCTCTGGGTGAAGGGGTTGGCTTCTGCTGCTCAAGGGGAGGACTTGGCAGTGCGAGTTCTTCATGAGGCCCGTAATGGGTTCTCAGCGCTAGGTGCGCTCGCACATTTCGCGTTCGTCTCTCTGGATCTCACGGACCTCCATATCGAACGTGGTGAGATCCCACTGGCCCTCGAGATGGCCACTGGCCTCCTGCCGATTCTCGAGTCCTTCCAGATCCATCGAGAAGTCCTCGCGGCAATGCGGATACTCCGGCACGTCGCGGCGGAGAAATGCATTACGCAGGAAGTCGTCAACAACGTGAGGACATGCCTCCGCTCTATCCGGGGCCAAGTTCTGATGCAGTGGAAGACGGAACGAGCCAGGGAGTAGCCTCCCCGGCTCCTGCTTCCGCTTACAGGCCTGTCGGGTCGATTCCAGGTCCAAACCGCACGATGACCGAGATGTCAACAACGCCGTTCCCGTCCCCCACGGCTTCGATCGGTCCGCCGTTCACCTGGATCTCGGCGGCCTGAGGCAAGGCCGAGATGGTGAGAACGATGGCCAGGCCGACTCCGATGACGTACCGAGTCGCACGTCGCATGGCGATGCTCCTTCCCGGGCGCGTCATCGATCCCGCCGACGCGGCGGGACACGCGCGCCGCATCGCCTTGACGCTAGCGTCTTCGGAGGCGGAATAGAGGACGATCTGTCCCCGGTCCATTCGTCCTCCTGAGTATCCTGGTCAAGGGGGCATGGACGGCTCGCGGACGCGCGGAGGAGACGTGATGATGAAGCTCGACGACGAAGACGACTTGGTGGCCCGTGCGTCGGCGCCGGTGCGGGCGCAGGTGACGGAGCTCCACGACGAGGCGCCGGCGGAGCTGCGGCCGGTGCTGGCGCACGTGCGCGACCACGCGCTCGAGACGGGCTATTCGGTGAAGGTGCTCAAGCGCGAGCTGCGCATCCGCGGCAACGAGCTGATGGTGGAGGTCACGCGCTGGGTGGGGTTGCCGCCGTGGCGTGTGATCGCGGAGGTGCGGATGGCGACGACGGCGGAGCTGTTGCGGACGACGGGGCTCGAGGTGGACACGATCGCCTCCCGGGTGGGCTACACGGAGGCGAAGTCGCTGCGGCGGGCGTTCCAGGCGTGGTGCGGCATGTCGCCGACGGAGTTTCGCCGGCGGGCGCGCCGGGCGCACGCGTTGGCGGGTCCGCCGCCGGCGGGGATGCTGAGCCTGCTGTTCTGGCGCCGGCTGTACGCGGGCAAGATGAGGACGGAGGTGGTGGCGCAGGTGCTCGAGTACTACGAGCGGCTGATGGCACCGCACGCGGAAGTCGACGCGGACGGCGACGACGGTTTCCTGCCGGCGCTGGCGTCGGAGCTGGCCGACATGCTCGAGCCGTGGCCGTGGCCGGAGCAGCTCGAGGCGGCGCGGCAGGCGATCCGCTGGTCGACGCCGATGTTTTCCGACCTGTTGCACGAGCGCAGCGTGGAGGCGGCTCGTCGCGGCGACCTGGCGCGTTCGGCGGAGCTGGCGGAGCTCTCGCTCGCCGCGGTCGAGGCCACGGAGGAGATGGTGGGCGCGGGCGCGTCGGCGGGCGTCGGGCAGGGATGCACGGGCCTGAAGACCCGTGCTATGGAGGGTAAGCCCGCTAAAGCGGGCTGCAGAAAGCCCGCGTGAATCTCAAGCCCCCTTCAGGGGGCTTCCCCTCACTAGCACGGGTCTTCAGGCCCGTGCGGACGCGCCGGCCCGCCCATGCGGACGCGCTGGCCCGCCCGTGCGGACGCGCCGGCCCGGTCGGACGCGCGGCCGGGGTGCGGACGAACGGCTACCAGATGGCCCCGGGGCACCCCGTGTTCCCGACGATCCCCGAAGAGATTTCCACCGTCACGAAGAGATTTCCACCAGATAGACCTTTGAGCCGCGGGGGGCGTCGTCCAGAGTGGGGGCGATGCGACCGAAGCTCGAGCGCGGTCCACGCGTGCGAGGACAGCCCGGCCCGGGGTGCCGGGAGGAGGAGGCGAAGATGTTGGCATTCGGAAGCGCGGGGTTCGGGAACGCGGCGATTCAGGGCGCGAGGACCCACGTGTCGGAGATCCAGGCGCTGGACGCCTGGACGCACCTGCTGCTGGCGGCGCGGATGGACGAGCTGCGGGCGAGCGGGGCGACGTTGCTGGTGGGGGAGGCGCAGGCGTTGGCGCTGGAGAACGTGATCGTGCTGCAGCGTTTCGGCCACCGTCTGCGGCTCCTGGCGGAGGCGCTGCCGCGGGCGGAGAACGAGGAGGAGATGCACGAGGAGGAGGTGCCGAAGGACGTGGCCACGGAGCTGGCGGGCACGATCCAGTTCGTGCTCACGGAGCACGTGGGGCCGGCGATCGAGTACCTCTCAGAGGCGAGCCGGCTGACCGACGAGGACCTGCGCCGCCGTTTCCGCCGGCAGCAGGCGAAGTACGGGGAATGGGAGAAGGCGGCGGAGCGGCGAGCGGAGGCGGCGGAGCGGCGGGCGGAGGAAGGCAAGGCCGAGCCGTCGACGGAGTCGCCCTCCGGGTCGTCGACGGAGTCGCCCTCTGGGTCGTCGTCCGGGTCTTGAGCATTCGACAGCGTCGCGGGTGGCCAGATCGGAGATTCAATCTTCGATCTGGCCAGACCTGGTAGGCTTCGAGGGTGATCGAGCGGACCCTTCAATCGCACTTCCTGGAGCTCGCGGGCCGTTATCCGGTGCTGACGCTCACCGGTCCGCGCCAGTCGGGCAAGACGACGCTGAGCCGCATGGCCTTCCCCGACAAAGACTACGTCTCGCTCGAGAACCCTGCGCAGCGCGAGTTCGCCACCGACGATCCGGTGGGCTTCCTCGCCCGCTACGGCGAAGGGGCCATCTTCGACGAGGTCCAGCGGACGCCGGAGCTGACGTCGTACCTCCAAGGCTTGGTGGACGAGGATCCGCGCCCCGGCCGTTTCGTGCTGACCGGCTCCCAGAACCTGGTGCTGATGAGCGCCATCAGCCAGTCCCTGGCGGGGCGAACGGCCCTTCTCGAGCTGTTGCCGCTCGACCTCGCCGAGCTGCGCCGCTTTCGGCAGCCTCCTACCGACCTGTTCGAGATCATGTGGAGCGGAGGCTACCCGCGGATCCACGAGCGACGTCTGCCGGCGTACGAGTGGCTCACGGACTACGCCGCGACCTACGTGGAGCGCGACGTGCGGCAGCTCGTCAACGTCGGTGACCTGGTGCTGTTCCAGACCTTCCTGCGCCTGTGCGCCGGCAGGACGGGACAGCTCCTGAACCTCGCATCGCTGGCCGGGGACTGCGGCATCTCGCCGGCCACCGCCAAGTCCTGGCTTTCGGTGCTCGAAGCGAGCTACGTCCTCTTTCGCCTGCCGCCGTTCTACACGAACCTGAGCAAGCGTCTGATCAAGACGCCCAAGCTCTACTTCTACGATTCAGGGTTGGCGGCGAGCCTGCTGGGCATCGAGCAGCCGGAGCAGCTCGCCACCCATCCTTTGCGCGGAGAGCTCTTCGAGACCTGGGTGATCGCGGAGATCCTCAAACAGCACCGCCATCGCGGGCGGCGTCCGCTCCTGTACTTCTACCAGGAGCGCGGGCGTTTCGAGATCGACCTCGTCAGCGAGCACGGCGGCGAGCTCACCCTGGTCGAGATCAAGGCGGGCCAGACGCCCTCGGCGTCGTATTTCTCGGCCTTCGAGCGGTTCGCCGAGCGCGTGAAGACGAACGGCGAGCGCTCGCCTTGGCGGGTGGGCGGACAGCTCGTCGTCTACGGGGGCAGCGAGACCCAGGAGCGAAAGCACGGCAAGCTCCTCTCGTGGTCCGAGCTCGACGAGCACGACTGGACGTCTCCAGCCTAGCGGCCGCCGACCTGCAGGCCCTGCAATCCAGTTTCGGCAATTGGCAAGAGTGCGTTGCAGACGCCGTAATGCTACTTCCTCAATTGGCAAAGTAGCCCTGCAGCCCCTGCAATCCAGTTTCGGCAATTGGCAAGAGTGCGTTGCAGACGCCGTAATGCTACTTCCTCAATTGGCAAAGTAGCCCTGCAGCCCCTGCAACGCACTTCCCGGAATTGGCGGAAGTGCCCTGCGGGCGCTGCAACGCACTTCCCGGAATTGGCGGAAGTGCCCTGCGGGCGCTGCAACGCACTTTCCGGAATTGGCGGAAGTGCCCTGCGGGCGCTGCAACGCACTTCCGGCAATTGGCAGAGCTGCGTTGCAGACCCTGCAAGGCGACCTGGGGACCTGAGTTGCCGGTGTGGGTCGCGGGGGTCATAATCCGCGGGTGATGGATTCGGTGCGGCTCGACAAGTGGCTCCAGGTGGCGCGGGTGTTCAAGACCCGCAGCCAGGCCACCCGCGCCTGCAGCCTGAACCGGGTGCGGGTCAACGCGATGCCGGCCAAGGCCCACCGCAACCTCGCGCTGGAGGACCGGGTGGAGGTGGAGGTCGGCGACTGGACGCGGGTGCTGGTGGTCAAGGAGCTCGCGGACAGGCCGCTGCCGAAAGCCGAGGCGCCGCGGATCTTCGAGGACCTGAGCCCGCCGCGGCCGCAGCTCGACCCGCTTGAGCGGATGTTGCGGCGGCGGCCGGTGGTACGCGAGAAGGGCAAGGGCCGGCCGTCGAAGAAAGAGCGCCGAGAGCTCGACCGGTTGCGCGGCGACTGACGTTGCCGTGCCGCGGCCGGCACCGTCCTCAGTCGTCAAAGCTCCTGCCCGTCTGCTTCCAGTCGCCGAGGAACTTGTCGAGGCCGGCGTCGGTCAAGGGGTGGCGGTAGAGCTGCTCGAGGACCTTGAAGGGCAAGGTGGCGACGTCGGCGCCGAGGCGCGCCGCCTCGACCACGTGCATGGGGTGGCGGACCGAGGCCACCAGGACCCGGGTGTCGAAGTCGTAGTGCTCGTAGATCTCGATGATCTCCTCGATGAGCTGCATGCCCTCCTGGCCCACGTCGTCGATGCGGCCGATGAAGGGCGAGACGTAGGTCGCGCCGGCCTTGGCGGCGAGCAGGGCCTGGGCGGCGGAGAAGCACAGGGTGACGTTGGTGCGGATGCCTTCGTCGGCGAGCGTCCTCACCGCGCGCAGCCCCGGCGGTCCGAGCGGCAGCTTGACCACCACGTTGTCGGCGAGGGCGGCGAGGCGGTGGGCCTCCTCCAGCATCCGGTCGTAGTCGGTGGCGAGCACCTCGCCGTTGACCGGTCCGGGGACCAGCTCGGCGATCTCGCGCACGGTCGGCAGGTAGGACTTGCCCTGTTTGGCGATGAGGCTCGGATTGGTGGTGATGCCGTCGACCATGCCCCATTCGAGGCCTTGACGGATCTCGTCGAGGTCGGCCGTGTCGAGGAAGAATAGCATCGCGCTCCTCGTTCTCCTTGGGATCAGTGTCGGGTTGATCGTCTTCAGTTGATCGGTTCGAAGCCCGGCTCGGGCTCCTCGCCGCCGGCGCCGCCGGGGGCGTCGTCCTCGGCCGCGGCGTCGTCGACGCCGGCAACCTCTTCGCGCACGTCGATCTTGGTGGCCGCGACCAGGCGGTCCTCGGTGCCGAGGTCCATGAGCTTGACGCCCTGGGTGGAGCGGCCGATGCGGCTGACGCCGTCGACGTTGATGCGGATGAGCTTGCCGGCCTGGGTGATGAGCATCACGCCGTCGTCGGGCCGCACCTGCATGGCGCCGACCACCTCGCCGGTCTTGGCGCTGACCTTGAGGTTGATGATGCCCTTGCCGGCGCGGCTCTGCAGTCGGTACTCCTCGAGCGCGGTGCGCTTGCCGTAGCCGCGCTCGGCGACGGTGAGCACGTCGCCGTCGGGGGCCAGCGTCTCCATCGCCACCACCCGGTCGCCGGCGACCAGGGAGATGCCGCGCACGCCGCGGGTGGCGCGGCCCATGGGCCGCACGCGGGCCTCCGAGAAACGGATGGCGAGGCCGCCGGCGGTGGCCAGCAGGAGATCGCTCTTGCCGTCGGTCACCCGCACGTCGAGGAGGCGGTCGCCGTCGTCGATCTTGATCGCGATGATGCCGCCGACCCGCGGATTGGAAAAGGCCCTGAGCTCGGTCTTCTTGATGGTGCCGCGCTCGCTGGCGAAGACCAGGTAGCCGTCCTCGAGCTCGCGCACGGCCACGGTGGTGGCGATGCGCTCGTCCTGCTCGAGCTCGAGCAGGTTGACGATGGCCTTGCCGCGGGCGGCCGGGCTGAGCTCGGGGATGCGGTGGACCTTGAGCCAGTGGACGCGTCCGCTCTCGGTGAAGACGAGCACGTAGCTGTGGGCCGAGGCGACGTAGATGTGCTCGACGAAGTCGTCCTCGCGGGTCTCCATGCCCTTGCGGCCCTTGCCGCCGCGGCCCTGCTCGCGGTAGAGGGAGAGCGGCGAGCGCTTGACGTAGCCGGCGTTGGTCACGGTGATCACCATGTCCTCGTCGGCGATCATGTCCTCGATGGTGATGTCGTGGGTCTCGGCCACGATCTCGGTGCGCCGGGCGTCGCCGTAGGTGGCCTTGATCTCGAGCAGCTCCTGCCGGATCTCCGCGAGCAGGAGGGCGTCGGAGCCGAGGATCGAGCGCAGGCGCTCGATGGTCGCCATCAGGTCGCGGTACTCGGCCACCAGCTTCTCGCGCTCGAGGCCGGTCAACCGCTGCAGGCGCATGTCGAGGATCGCCTGCGCCTGCACCTCGCTCAAGGCGAAGCGTCCGACCAGGCTGGCGCGCGCCTCGTCGGGCGTCGAGCTGGCGCGGATGGTGGCGATGATCTCGTCGATCACGTCGAGGGCCTTGAGGAGGCCTTCGAGCACGTGGGCGCGCTGCTCGGCCTTGGCGAGGTCGAAACGCACGCGGCGGATGATCACCGTCTTGCGGTGGTCGAGGAAGTGGCGCAGGATCTCCGGCAGCGTCAATACCCGCGGCTGGTTGTCGACGATCGCCACCATGTTGATGCCGAAGGTCGTCTGCAGTTGGGTGTGCTTGTAGAGGGTGTTCTGGACGACCTCGGCGACCTCGCCGCGCCTCAGCTCGACGACGATGCGGATGCCGCTGCGGTCGGACTCGTCGCGCAGGTCGCTGATGCCCTCGATCCGCTTCTCGTGGATGAGCTCGCCGATGCGCTCGACGAGCTTGGCCTTGTTGACCTGGTAGGGGATCTCGGTGAAGACGAGCTGCTGGCGGTCCTTGGGCAGGTCCTCGATCTCGCCCTTGGCCCGCACCTGGATCGAGCCGCGGCCGCGGGCGTAGGCCTCGTGGATGCCCTGGACGCCGTGGATGTAGCCGCCGGTGGGGAAGTCGGGGCCGTGGACGGCCTCGACGAGCTCGCCGAGGGTCACCGCCGGCCGGTCGATCATCAGCACCACGGCGTCGACCACCTCGCCGAGGTTGTGCGGCGGGATGTTGGTCGCCATGCCCACGGCGATGCCGGCGGAGCCGTTGACGAGGAGGTTGGGGAAGCGGGTGGGCAGCACCACGGGCTCGCGCTCGGACTCGTCGTAGTTGGGCACCCAGTCGACGGTCTCCTTGTCGATGTCCTCGCGCAGCATCTCCTCCGAGAGCCGGGTGAGCCGGACCTCGGTGTAGCGCATGGCGGCGGGGCTGTCGCCGTCGAGGGAGCCGAAGTTGCCCTGGCCGTCGACCAGGGGATAGCGCATGGAGAAGCTCTGCGCCATGCGCACGACCGTGTCGTAGATGGCGCTGTCGCCGTGCGGGTGGTATTTGCCCATCACGTCGCCGACGATGCGGGCCGACTTCTTGTAGGGCCGGCCGGCGCGGTTGCCGCTCTCCCACATGCCGTAGAGCACGCGGCGGTGCACGGGCTTGAGCCCGTCGCGCACGTCGGGCAGAGCGCGACCGATGATCACGCTCATGGCGTAGTCGAGGTAGCTGCGCTTGAGCTCTTCCTCGATGTCGACCGGCTGGGTGCTCTCGATGGGGGGTGGTAGAGGACTGTCTTCGCTCATCTCAGCCTTCGTCCTCAGACGTCGAGGTTCTTGACCTCGAGGGCGTTCTCGACGATGAACTCACGGCGCGGCTCGACCTGATCGCCCATGAGCACGGTGAACATCTGGTCGGCGGCGACCGCGTCGTCGATGCGCACCTGCAGCAGGGTGCGTTTCTGGGGATCCATCGTGGTCTCCCAGAGCTGGTCGGCGTTCATCTCGCCGAGGCCTTTGTAGCGCTGGATGGTGATGCCTTTCTTGGCGCCGCCGAAGAGGCGTTCGAGGACCTCGTCGAGGTCGTCGTACTCGCTGGCCTCGCCGCCGTCGGAGAGCCGGAACCTCCTGATGGCGAGGGCGTCGAGGCCGTGGCGGTTGCGCCCCAGCGCCCGGAACTCGGCGCTGGTGAGCAGGTTCCAGTCGAGGCGCACTTCGCGGTCGACGCCGTCGCGGCGGCTGCGGAAGAGGACGGCGTGGGTGCCGTGCTCCTCGTCGGGGACGACGCGGACGTCGTGGAAGCCGGAGGCCTCGGCGATCCGCGCCACCTCGTCCACCTTGGCGGCGTCGTGGAGGTCCTCCTTGCCGCGCAGCCCGTGGAGCAGGGCGATGCGCACCGCGTCGGCCGGCAGGCCGCGCGCCACCAGGCGGTTCAGGTTGTCGCGGAAGCTCTCGACGTGGTCGAGGAAATTGCCGAGGGCGGCGCCGGTCAGTGCCGGCTCGGCCCACCCGGCCTCGCCGTTGCCGAGCTCGAGGCGCCAGTGGTTGCGCACGCGCTCGACGAGGTAGCCGTGGTACTCGCGGTCGTCCTTGAGGTAGATCGACTTCTTGCCCTCGGCGACCTTGTAGAGCGGCGGCTGGGCGATGTAGAGGTAGCCGCGCTCGATGATCTCGACCATCTGGCGGAAGAAGAAGGTCAGGATCAGGGTGCGGATGTGGGAGCCGTCGACGTCGGCGTCGCACATGATGATCAGCTTGTGGTAGCGCAGCCTCGAGACGTCGAAGTCGTCGCGGCCGATGCCGGTGCCCAGCGCGGTGATCAGGGTCTTGATCTCGTCGGAGGAGAGCATCTTGTCGAAACGCGCCTTTTCGACGTTCAGGATCTTGCCCTTGAGCGGCAGGATGGCCTGGAACTTGCGGTCACGGCCCTGCTTGGCCGAGCCGCCCGCCGAATCGCCCTCGACCAGGAAGAGCTCGGCGCGGGCGGGATCGCGCTCGCTGCAGTCGGCGAGCTTGCCGGGCAGGTTGGAGGCGTCGAGGGCGCCCTTGCGGCGGGTGAGCTCGCGGGCCTTGCGCGCGGCCTCGCGCGCCCGCGCCGCCTCGATGCACTTCTCGATGATGCGCCTCGCGACCTTGGGGTTTTCCTCGAGGTAGTTGCCGAGCTTCTCGCCGATCACCTGCTCGACCCAGCCCTTGACCTCGGAGGAGACCAGCTTGTCCTTGGTCTGGCTCGAGAACTTGGGGTCCCTGATACGCACCGAGACGACCGCGGTCAGCCCCTCGCGCACGTCGTCGCCGGTCAGGTTCTCCTTGAGGTCCTTGGTGAGCTGGTTGCGCGCCGCGTAGTTGTTCAGGGTGCGGGTGAGCGCGGCGCGAAAGCCGACCAGGTGGGTGCCGCCGTCGCGGTTGTTGATGGTGTTGGTGAAGCAGTAGGTGAGCTCCTGGTAGCCGTCGGTCCACTGCATGGCGACCTCGACCTGCTCGGCGTCGCGGCCCTCGTCGCGCAGTTCCAGGAGGTAGATCGGCTCGGGGTGGAGCGGCGTCTTGTTGCGGGCAAGGTGGGCGACGAAGCTGCGGATGCCGCCCTCGTACTGGAACTCGGCGGTGCGGTCGGTGCGCTCGTCGGTCAGGCGGATGCGGATGCCGCGGTTGAGGAACGAGAGCTCGCGCAGGCGTTGCGACAGGGTGTCGAAGTTGAACTCGAGGAAGGTGAAGATCTGCGGATCGGGGCTGAAGCGTACCTTCGTGCCGGTGCGCTCCGAGGTGCCGATCGGCTTGATGGCCGCTTCCGGGAAACCGCGGTGGTAGACCTGGTACCACACCTTGCCGCTGCGGCGGATCTCGAGCTCGAGGCTCTCCGACAGGGCGTTGACCACCGAGACGCCGACGCCGTGGAGACCGCCGGAGACCTTGTAGACGTTGTTGTCGAACTTGCCGCCGGAGTGCAGCTCGGTCATGATCACCTCGGCCGCCGAACGCTGCTCGCCTTCGTGGAGGTCCACCGGGATGCCGCGGCCGTCGTCCTCGACGGTGACCGAGTTGTCGCTGTGGATGGTCACCTCGACGAGCGAGCAGAAGCCGGCCTGCGCCTCGTCGATCGAGTTGTCGACCAGCTCGAAGACCATGTGGTGCAGACCCGAGGCGTCGTCGGTGTCGCCGATGTACATGCCGGGCCGCTTGCGCACCGCCTCCAGGCCCTTGAGCACCTTGATGCTGTCGGCCATGTAGTCGCTGCCGGGCCTCGGCGCCGGCTCGATCATCGATTCGTCCGCCGTCGGTGGTTGGATCACTTCAGACAAGGTTGCTTCTCCTGATCGGGCGCCCCCGAAAACCTCTCCATTCTATCACACGGCCTGGACGATCCGCCCGGCCTCGCACTGCCAGCGCCGGGAGGTGGCGATCGACTCCCATACCCGCGGCCGGTTGGAGGTCGCGAACAGTTGTCGGGCGGCGCCCAAGACGCCCCACAGCGCTTCGAGACGGCCGCGGTCGAGCTCGGTGTCGACGTCGTCGAGCAGGTAGGAGGGCGCGCGTCCGGCGCGCCGCAGGACCTCGCCGTGGGCCGTGACCAGGGCCAGTCCCAGGGCCTTGCGCTCGCCCGCCGACGCGACCTGGCGCAGCTCGCGGCCGCCCCACAGGATCCGCAGCTCGTCGCGGTGCGGTCCGAGGAGGAGCCGCTGCTGCCGTCGTTCCGCCGCGGCGGCCGCCGCGAGCTCGTCGTAGATGCTCTCCGCTCCCTCCGGGCCGCGGCGCGGCGAGGGCTGGTAGCGCAGCTCGATCGGCGGGAAGCCGAGAGCGCAGGCGCCCAGGACCTCGTCCAGCGCGCTGGCCAGCTCGCGCGCGTAGGCGGCGCGGCGACCGATGAGCTCGGCGGCGGCGGCGGCGAGCATGTGGTTCCAGGTCTGCCATTCGGCGTCCGCGCCGCCGCGCTCGATGAGCCGGCGCTTTTCCTCGAGCACGCGGCGATAGCGGCCCAGAACGGCGATCGCCGCCGGCCGCTGGCCGACCACCCCGCGGTCGAGAAAGCGGCGGCGCTCGGCCGGGGAGCCGACCAGGACGTCGAGGTCGCCGGCGCTCCAGGCGACCACCGGCAGCACCTCCAGGTGCGCCGCCAGCGTCGAGCTCTTGCCGTTGACCAGGCGATCACGGCCGCCGTCGAGCCAGACGAAGTCGAGCGTCGTCCGGCTCGCCGCGTCGACCTCCCCGCGCAGGCGAAAGCCCGGCGCGCCGTGGCGGCGGCAATCGGCGATCCGCGCGGTGCGGAAGCTGCGCGTGGTGGCGAGCGCGTAGATCGCCTCGAGCAGGCTCGTCTTGCCCGCGCCGTTGGGTCCGAGGACGAGGTGGATCCCCTCGCCGAACGCCAGGTCGAGGGGCTCCAGGTTGCGAAAGTCCCGGGCGGCGAGCTGGATGAGCAAGATCAGAGCCGGATGGGCATGATCACGCAGACGTAGCGCTGGTCCTGGCCTTCGACCGGATAGGCGACGCACTGGGAGTTCTCGTCCTTGAGCTCGAGGCGTACCCGGTCGGACTCGGTGGCGGACAGGAACTGGGAGAAGTAGTCGGGGTTGACGCCGAGCTGGAGACCGTCGCCTTCGTACTCGCAGGGAACCTCCTCCGTGGCTTCACCGAGGTCGGGATTGCTGGCGGAGAAGACCAACTGGCCGGAATGGAGCTCCAGGCGGATGGCGCGGGAGCGGTCGCCGGTCAGCAGGCTCACCCGGTGGATGACGCTGGCCAGGTGCTTGCGGTCGGTGACCACGTGCTTGTCGTTGTCCTTCGCGATCACCCGCTCGTAGTCGGGAAAGGTCCCCTCGAGGATGCGGCAGATCAGTTGCCGGGGGCCGACGGTGAAGGAGAGGTGGTGCTCGCTGCGGCGGAACTCCAGGTCGAGCGGGCTCTCGAAGCGCTGGAGCTCCTGCAAAGCCTTGCGCGGCACCAGCACGCCCTCGGCCGCCGCCAGGCCCTCCACCTGCGACTCGACGAGCGCCAGGCGGTGGCCGTCGGTGGCGACGAGCGCCAGGAGCCCTTCCCGCTGCTCCAGCAGGGCCCCGGAGAGCTGGAAGCGGGACTCCTCGCTCGAGATGGCGAAGAAGACCTTGGCGATCATGTTGCGGAAGGTGACGAACGGGATGAGGGCCGGCGCCGCCTCCTCGATCGCCGGCAGGGTCGGGAAGTCCTCGGCCGGGAGCCCGCGGACCTTGAAGCGCGACTTGCCGGCGAGGATGGTGAGGATCCCCTCCTGGTCGATGCGGAGGGTCAGCTCGTCGCCTTCCAGGGCGCGGACGATCTCGAGGAGCTTCTTGGCCTGGATGGCGATCGTGCCCTCCTCCCGGACCTCCCCTTCACAGGACGACTTGAGCGAGACCTCGAGGTCGGTGGCGGCGAGCTCCAGGCGATCGGCGGCGGCGCGCAGCAGGAGGTGGGACAGGACCGGTATGGTGGTGCGCCGTTCGACGATGCCCTGCATGGGGACGAGCTCGTTCAGGAGCTCGACGCGATTCAAACGGATCTCCATCAGCGACTCCTTGCTCTTAGGGTAGGGAAATTATCACAGACTACTGGCCGTCGTCATAGAGGCTGTGGAATTGCGGACCGGCGAACGGGCCGCCGGCTCCCCGGCTCGCCGGTGCCGCCGCGCCGGGAGGTGGAGAAAGCTGTGGAAATCTGTCGACGGATTGTGGAGGGATCCCCCCGCGCCGAGCTTTCCGCAATTCCTCCACAGCCGCGTCCACAGCTTCTTCGACAGGGCTTCCACAGCTCAGGTGAAGTGGTCGACGAAGGACTGGACCTGGCCGTCGAGCAGCGGATCACGGCGCCGCTGCTCCTCGATCTTGTCGACCGAGTACATGACCGTGGAGTGGTGCTTGTTGTTGAAGTTCCTGCCGATGTCCGGGTAGGAGAGGTTGGTGAGCTTCTTGCATAGGTACATGGCGATCTGGCGCGGAAAGGCGACGTGCTTGGAGTTGTTGCGGCTCTTGATCTCGGAGACCTTGAGCCCGTAGTGGCGGGCGACGAACTTGATGATGTCCGCCGCCGCGACCCGCTGCCCCTCGGGGGGCAGGACGTCGCGCAGGTTGTCCTTGGTCAGCTCGAGCGAGATCTCCCGGCCGGTCAGCGAGGCGTAGGCCGCGACCCGGTTCAGGAGCCCCTCGAGCTCGCGGATGTTGGTCTTGACCTGGTCGGCGATGAAGAGGGCCACGTCGCCCGGCAGGTCGATGCCGGCGATCTCGGCCTTGCGGCGCAGGATCGCCACCTTGGTCTCGAGCTCCGGCGCCTGGATGTCGGCGATCAGCCCCCACTCGAAGCGGCTGCGCAGCCTCTCCTCGAGCGTCGGGATGTTGCGCGGCGAGGAGTCGGACGACAGGATGATCTGCTTCTGGCTGGTGTAGAGGGTGTTGAAGGTGTGGAAGAACTCCTCCTGGGTCCGTTCCTTGTTGGCGATGAACTGGATGTCGTCGATCAGCAGCACGTCGATGGTCCGGTAGCGGTCGCGGAACTCCGGCATGCGATCGAAGCGTATCGAGTTGATGAGCTCGTTGACGAACTGCTCGGCCGTCAGGTAGGTGATCCGAAGCTGCGGCTGACTTTCCTGGATCCGCGAGCCGATGGCGTGCATCAGGTGGGTCTTGCCGAGGCCCACCCCGCCGTAGACGAAGAGCGGGTTGTAGCTCTGCGACGGGCTCTCCGCCCTTGCCAGAGCGTCGGCCACCGCCAGCGCCGCCGCATGGGCGAACTGATTCGAGCTCCCGACCACGAAGCTCTCGAAGCGGTATCTGGGGTCGAACCGCGAGGGGGCCTCCGGCGGCAGGGACGGCTCCGGCGCCGGCCCCGCGACGGTGAACAGGACCTCGAGGCCGGGAGAGCCGAGGTCGGCCAGCGCCCGGTCGAGAGCCGGCCGGTAGCTCTGCTCCAAGGTGTGGACGAAGTGCTCGTTCGGCGCCTCCAGGACCAGGCGATTCCCGTCGTCGGAGTGCACGCCGAGCGGCGCGAACCAGGTCGCGAACTCCTCGGGGTCCAGAAGCTCCTCCAGTTGTCGCCGCAGACGCGTCCAACGGGTCCTCTTCATAGGCTTCTACCTGTTGGTAATCCACAGGATTTCCACAACTGTGGAAATCTGGGAAGCACCACCCTATCGCGTTTGGGCTGCGACTTCCAGGGCGCAAAGCGGGCAGGATCCCGGGGTGAGCTTCACTGGCATGGATATTGCTTGATGGTTTGGCAAAGATCCAAGAGATCGAAACGGAGGTCATCACCCAAACTGTTCTTCCTACCATCCAAAGCCCACTAAGATACCTACTCCCCCTCTCCGACAGGGGTAAATCCAGCGAATTCCCTTCCACCCAGCCTCCGTGATCCGCCAATGCCGTCCGGATTCCATCCGGGCGGTATTGTCTTTTGGGGCCGAAGCCGGGAATGACTGACAAAAAGTTAACGGAGTATGACAATAAGTGATACCGTAACCGGAGTCGCGGCCAGGGAGAGCCGTCGGCTCCTGCGGTGGTTCCGGAGCCACCGGCGGGACCTTCCCTGGCGGCGCACCCGGGATCCTTACCGGATCTGGATCTCGGAGGTCATGCTCCAACAGACACAGGTCAGGACGGCCATTCCCTACTTCGAGAGCTTCCTCGAGAGGTTCCCCACGGTCGAAGCGCTGGCGGCGTTGCCGGTCGAGCGGGTCCTGGCCGCCTGGTCGGGCCTGGGCTATTACCGGCGCGCCCGACAGCTCCATCAGGCAGCCCGGGAGATCGTGAGCCGGGGGGGTTTTCCGCAGACCGCTCGCGAGCTCGAGGAGCTTCCGGGTATCGGCGCCTATACTGCCGCCGCCGTAGCTTCGATCGCCTTCGACGAAGGCGTCCCGGCGCTCGACGGCAACGTCGAGCGAGTGCTCAGCCGTTATCTGGCGCTGGCCGGGGATCCCAAACGGCGGCCCCAGCGCGCCGCCCTGCTGGCGGCTGGGGCGGCGCTCCTCGATCCCGAGCATCCGGGGGAGGGCAACCAGTCCTTGATGGAGCTCGGCGCGACGGTCTGCGTTCCGCGGCGGCCGCGGTGCGGCGAATGCCCCCTCGCAGAGAGCTGCCGCGGCCGCGCCGCGGGCGACCCCGGGCGCTATCCGCCGCCGCGTCGCCGCCGGCCGAGCGAGAGGATCGTCTGGTCGGTCGCGGTCGTCGAGCGCAACGGGAAGGTGCTCTTCTTTCAGCGTCCCGAGACCAGCGGCTTCCTCCCCGGGACGTGGGAGCTGCCCAACGTCTCCCGCCAGGGCGCTCTGGAAGGACTCGAGCAAGCCCTTGCGGACGCCTACGGCGGTCGCTGGCGGCTCGAAGAAGCGTCGTTCAAGGTGCGGCATGCCGTCACCTACAGGTCCCTGACGCTCCGCGTCCACCGTGCCCGCTACGCGGCGAGGAGTAGCGCCGCCGGCCCTCCCGCGGCCTGGATCGATCCGGAGGAACGCGCCGAATACGGCCTCTCGTCGATGTTCGAAAAGGTGCTGGCCCGACGCTCAGACCTCGGGGATTCCTAGCGAGGTCCCGGCGCCGCCGGAGAAGATGAACCAACTGACCAATTTGTCGTCGATTTCCCGCAGCCGCTTGGAGATGAGGCCGCAGAGGATCTTCAGCAGCCGCAGCGAGGAGACCTTGCCGGGATCGAGGATGTTGCGCAGCGCCTCGCTGGGGATGGCGAGCACCACGGCCCCGTCGTCGTGGGCGCGCGCGTCGGCGGAGCGCGGCTTCTCGTCGATCAGGGCCATCTCTCCGAAGTAGTCGCCGCGGCCCATGATGGCCAGGGCCTCCTCGCCGGCTCCGGAGAGGTTCTTGCTGATCCGCACCTGCCCCTCGAGCACCACGTAGAGGTGCTCGCCCGGGTCGCCTTCGCGGAAGAGCACCTCGCCCGCCGCCAGCCGCTTTTCCTTCGACAGGGTGGAGAGGAAGTTGATCTCGAGCGAGGAGAGCTTCTGCTCGCGAAAGAGGTCCTGCTTGGCGTGGAGGCCGACGCGGAAGTCGGCGGATCCGGCCTCGGGCGCGGCAGGCAGCGGCGGCGCTGCTTCGCCGCCGCCGAAATCGAAGCGTCCGAGGCTCTCGTTGGCCCGGCGGAGCTTCTTCGACAGGCTCTTCCAGAAGGTCCAGTAGAGCGCCAGCGTGAAACGCCGGTCGCGCTCGGTCATGGCGCTCAGGGCGAGAGAGTTGAGCGGGAAGAGGGCGGTGTCGACGACGACCAGCGCATCCCCCGAGCGGGCGCTCTGGTCGATGAAGCTGGTCTCGCCGAAAAGCTCGCCCGGACCGAGATCGGCGAGGACGTAGGTCCCGTAGGGCGTGTCGCGGTGGATGCGGACCTCACCGCGGTCGATGAGGTAGGCGTCGATCGTCGTGTCGCCCTCCTTGACGACGATCGCCCCCTCCGGATACCTCACCCGGGAGGTGCAGCGGCTCAGTTGCGCGATCTGTTCGTCCGAGAAATGGGAGAGCAGCTCCACCTCGCGAAGTCGATGGTCCATACTCACGGCGTCGCCTATTCTATACTTGCGGCTGCGAGCAACCTGTCAAAGGAATCCCTCAAAGGAGCTCGAGCTGGCGCGGCTCGAGCTGGCTCCACACGTGCTCCTCCACGTACTCCAGCCAGGCCCCGCGGTCGAGGTCGCCCAGGCCGAGGCAAGCGAGCCGGCGTTCCCGGAGCTCGGCCATCAGCCGCTCCTCGACGGCGCGCTGGAACGAGGGATCGGTCGAGCGCATCCCGTCGGGCCGCGGCTCGCGCACGATCGGCACGTGGACCAGGAGGTCGTAGGTGGCCGTCCAGTGGACGATGAGCTGCTCCAGGGGCTTCTGGCGGCCGAGCGCGAGCAGCATGTAGACGTAGTTGTCGAGCACGCTGCGGTCGCAGATGACCATGTCGTGGCGCGAAGCGGCCAGGATCTCCTCGGCGATCTGGGTGTGGAGGATCCACGATTGCGCGGCCAGCGTCGTCTCGCGGTTGATCGGCAGCGGGCAGCGCCGGGCCACCTCGCCCACCACCTCGAGGGAGACGTCGCGCGCCTTCAGGCGGGCGGCGAGGCCGTAGCACAGGGTCGTCTTGCCGACGCCGTGGGTGCCGATGAAGGCGACTTTCGAGATCATAGCTCCCGCCGCCCGGCCAGGGAGCGGCCGAGCGTGACCTCGTCGGTGAACTCGATGTCGCCGCCGACCGGCATGCCGAAGGCCAGGCGCGTGACCCGCACCGGATACGGTTTGAGCAGCCGCGCCAGGTAGAGGGCGGTCGCCTCGCCTTCGACGTTGGGATTGGTCGCCAGGATGACCTCCTCGATCCCCCCGAGACGCGGCAGCAGCGAATCGATCGCCAGTTGCTCCGGGCCGATGCCGCGTTGCGGCGAAAGCGCGCCCAGGAGCACGTGGTAGAGACCGTGATACTCGCCGGTGCGCTCGATCGGCTGGATGTTGAACGGCTCCTCGACGACGCAGACGGCGGTCCGGTCGCGGTCGGGATCGGCGCAGATGGAGCACGGGTCGCGGTCGGTGATGGCACGGCACAGCCGGCAGTGGAAGAGCAGGTCCTTGACGTCGAGGATGGCCAGGGAGAGCCTCTCGGCCTCGCCGCGAGGCACCCGTAGGAGATGGTGGGCCAGGCGGGTGGCGGTCTTGGCGCCGACGCCCGGAAGGCGGGTGAGCTCCCCGACCAGTCTGGCAAGCGGATCGGACATCGGAAAACCGGCGCCGGCGTCCCGAGCTCTACAGGATGCTGGGCATGCTCGCGGCCATCATGCCCAGCTTCTCGCGCAGCGTGTCGTCCATCTTGCGGCTGGCTTCGTTGACCGCCGCGACGATCAGGTCCTCGAGCATGCCGGGATCTTCGGGATCGATGACCTCGGGGTCGATCTTGACCGCCAGCAGGTGCTTGTGGCCGTCCATCTTGACGGCCACCATGCCGCCGCCCACGCTCGCCTCGGCGTGGGTGTCGCCGAGCTCGCGATGCATCTTGTCCTGCATCTCCTGGGCCTGTTTGAGGAGCTTGCGCATGTTCATCCTTGCCGTCTCCTGTCTTTGGGCTGAATGCTCGTGATAGGGCCGGGGAAGCTCTCGCGCACCGTCCGCACCAGCGGATCGCTCTCCACCCTGGCCCAGAGCGGGTCGTGCTGAGGTGCGGCGGCGGGCGGCGCGCCGCGACCGGCGCGCGGCGTCGTCCCCGGAGTCTCCGCGGCGCTCTTCGCCGCCGGTTGATCTCCGTTGACGAGCTCGTAGCGGGCGCCCTCGCCCCAGACCTCGGCCAGGGCCTGGGAGAGGGCCTCCGCGTTGCCCTGGCGCGCGAGAGCCTTCTGCAGGGAGAGGGCGTCTCCGGCCGCACGGACCCGCAGCACGCCCTCCTGGAAGTCGAGTCGGACCAGGTCTTCGGCGAAGCGGGCGGCGAGGGGCGGCCGGCGGCTCAACAGCTTCCTGAACCGGCCGAGCGCGTCGGCCGGCGCCGACGCGCTCGGCGTGCTCGCGGACGTCGGCGCCGGGACGGGGGCCGGCGGGGCGGGGGCCGCCGGGGCGGACGCCGCCGGGCCCAGGTCCCGGGCGCCCGGGACGCCGCTGCGGCCCGAAAGGAGATCCTCCACCCGGGTGACCTTCGGCAGCTCCGCCGCCCGCAGCCAGGTGATTTCGAGCGCCAACAGGCCGAACTCGCTGCGGCGCACGATCTGCTCTCCGGAGAGCAGGAGCTGAGCGATTTGCATCAGCCGTTCGTAGGAGACGCTCTCGATCGCGCGTCCCAGGGCGGTCGCTTCCTCGAGCGCCAGGTCGGGCTCGTCGCCGAGCGCCAGGTGGAGCGCGTCGCGCACGTAGGCGAGGAAATGGCTGTAGACGTGGTGGGGATCCCAGCCGCTCGATTCGACCTCGCGGACGGCGGCGAGGATCGCCGCGTGGTCGCCGCCGAGGATTCCCGAGAGCAGCAGCCGAAAGATCTCGGCGTCGAGCCCCCCGAGCAGCCGGCTGGCGTCGTGGTCGTCGATCTCGCCGCCGCCATAGGTCGCCATCTGGTCGAGCAACGCCACCGCGTCGCGCACGCTCCCGTCGCCCGCCCGGGCGATCATGCGCAGGGCGGCGTCGGAGACCGCGATCGACTCGGCGTCGGCGATCGAGCGCAGGTGCGCCGCCAGCAGAGGCGAGGGCACCCGCCGGAACTGGAACTCCTGGCAGCGCGACAGGATCGTCGCCGGAACGGCGTCGAGCTCGGTGGTGGCGAAGATGAAGACGAGCCGCGCCGGCGGCTCCTCGACGATCTTGAGCAACGCGTCGAAGGCCTGGCGCGACAGGCGGTGGATCTCGTCCATGATCACCACCTTGTAGCGGTCCGGGCGCGTGCCGCCGTGCTGCAGGCTCTCGGTCAGCTCCCGGACCTGCTCGACCTTGGAATAGGTGGCGGCGTCGATCTCGCGGACGTTGATGAGGTCCTTGCCTTCGGTGATCTCGCGACACGACGGACATTCGTTGCACGGATCGACGCCCGCGCGCCCCCGTGAGCCCGGCAGCCGCTCGCAGTTCAGCGCCTTCGCGAACACACGCGCAGCCGTGGTCTTGCCGACGCCGCGGATGCCCGAGAAGACGTACGCCTGGGCGATCCGCCCTTCCAGCAGGGCGTTGCGCAGGGCGGTGACGATGGGCTCCTGACCGACGAGACTCGCGAAGTCCTGGGGGCGCCACTTGCGGGCGAGAACCTGATAGGTCATGGGAGATCCCGTCCGGCGAGCGGCCGGCGAAGGGTTCCGGTTGATCTGCGGCACCCGGCGCGAGGACCTTATCGCTGCTCCCTTCCGGGCCTGACGAGGTTCGGTCCCGTCCGGTGCACAGGACCCGAACCCTTCGCCGGTCCCTCGCCACGGATCCCTGATCGTACGGGCACCGGGACCATTTGTAAAGCGCCGGGCCGACGCGTAAGATTCCGGCCGCCCCGGGCCTCCTGCCGCGGGCCGACCTCGGGGGACGATGAACGACGACGAACGCTGGATGGAGGAGGCGATCGCCGAAGCCCGGCGCGCCGCGGCGCTCGGCGAGGTCCCGGTCGGCGCCGTGGTCGTGCGCGGCGGCGCGGCGATCGGCCGGGCGTTCAATCGCCGCGAGACCGACGGCGATCCGACCGCTCACGCTGAGATGCTGGCGCTACGGCAGGCCGCCCGGGCGGTGGGCGGCTGGCGGCTCGAGGGCTGCGCGATCTACGTGACCCTGGAGCCCTGCGCCATGTGTGCAGGCGCGCTGGTGGCGAGCCGCGTGGCGACGCTGGTCTTCGGCGCCGACGACCCCAAGGGCGGCTTCTGCGGCTCGTTGGGCGACCTCGCGCGCCATCCGCGGCTCAACCACCGGCTCGAAGTCCGCAGCGGGGTCCTTGAAGCGACCTGCTCAGGTCTGCTAAAAGAGTTCTTCACGGCTCTGCGGCGCCCGCCGGGCGAGCCGACCGTTCTTTGAGAGACGAGCAGTGATCGCGGAGAGGTGTCCGAGTGGCTGAAGGAGCACGCCTGGAAAGTGTGTGTAGGGGAAACTCTACCGAGGGTTCGAATCCCTCCCTCTCCGCCAGACAAGAAGCACGGAGAGGTGCCGGAGTGGTCGAACGGGGCGGTCTCGAAAACCGTTGACCGTTTACGCGGTCCGTGGGTTCGAATCCCACCCTCTCCGCCAGGTCCTCGCTCGATCTCCCCGGACCAGGGCCTCCGGCCCCGGCCACGCGTTGACCCGAAGGGCCTTGCTGCGGTAAGGTTCAGGGTCTTGCTGGCCGTCGTCTTGCTTCCCGAGGCCAACTCCCGAAGGATTTCGAAGAACCGTCTCTTGAACGAAGAGGACTTCCGCCGTGAAACGCACATTTCAACCCAACAATCGCCGCCGCAAGAAGAATCACGGCTTCCGGGCTCGAATGAGATCGCGGCATGGCCGCGCGGTCCTGGCGCGGCGTCGACGCAAAGGCCGCAAGCGGCTCTGCGCCTGACCTGACGGTGGAGGGACGGAGCGCACCACGGCCGGCCGCCTGCTCATCGGAGGGCCGCCAGCTCGGCCGCCGTCACCGGCTGCGGCGCAGCGCCGAGTACCTTCGCTGTTATCGCCAGGGCCGCAAACGCCATGGCTCCCTCGTGACGATCCACGTCCACCCGAACGAAGCGGCCGCAGCTCGGCTCGGCATCACCGCCAGCCGCAAGGTCGGCAAGGCGGTGGTCCGGCACCGGGCCAAGCGCCGCGTGCGCGAGGTCTTCCGCTGCTGGGAAGGGCGCGCCCAGCTCTCCGGGCTCGACGTGGTGGTCCATCTGAAGCCGCCGGCCGGCCGGGCGGGGTTCGCGGAGCTGAGGGCCGAATTGGAGGAGCTGCTCTCCCGGCTGGCGGCCTGGAATTCCGGCGGGCGGCACCAGGAGAAGTGGTGAAGGGTCTGATCCTGGAATGCCTGCGCCTTTACAAGCGATGGGTCTCGCCGCTGCTGCCGCGCGCGTGCCGCTTTTCGCCCACCTGCTCGGAATATGCCCGGCTCGCGGTGAGCAAGCACGGCGTGCTGTACGGCAGCGCGCTGGCGGCGGCCCGTCTCGGGCGCTGCCACCCATGGCATCCCGGCGGCATCGACTTGCCTTGACGCCGCTGCGACGACGGCTCTGAGATCGAGCTCGAGAAAGGAACGGACTGCGTGGAGAATCGCCGACTGCTGATCGCCGCTCTGCTCTCCACCCTGGTGCTGATCGGCTGGAACTACATGATGATGGGCCTGCGGCCGCCGGAGGAGGAGGTGCCGCTCCCTGCCGCCGCCGAGCCGCCGCCGCCGGTGGAGCCCGCTCCCGCTGCCCTGTCGGACGAGTCGGACGAGTCGGACGAGTCGGACCCGTCGGACCTATCCGCGCCCGCGATCGAATTCGGCGCCGACGTGGTCGCCGCCGCCGAGGAGAGCGCCGTGGTGATGGAGACCGAGACCGTCCGGGCGGAATTCACCAACCTGGGCGCCCAGCTCGTCTCGTTCCAGCTCAAGGGGCACCTGACGAAGGCGGGCGAGAGCGTGGAGCTGATCCGGCCGCGCGGCCGCGACCCCTGGCCCTTCGCCCTGGTCGCCGGGGGGGGCGCCGGATTGCCCCATCTCCATGCTCTCAACAAGGCGCTCTTCGAGTGGTGGGAAGAAGCCGCCGAGGACGGCTCGCCGGTGCTGCGGTTCCGGCACAAGAGCGAGCTCGGCGCGGCGGAGAAAGTCTTCCGCTGGACGCCGGAGCGGATGCTGTCGGTCGCGGTGACGCTCGCCGGGGAGAGCGATTGGGGCATGGTCTTCGGCCCCGGAGTGCGGCAGCTCGAGGTGGAGGAGGATCCCGAAAACCGCTTCCTCCAGCGCCAGGCCTCGTACCGGACGGTGAGCGGGTCGGAGACGATCGCGCCGCCGAAGCTCGACGCCGTGCGCACGCTGAGCGGCCAAGGCCTGCGCTGGGTGGGCCTCGAGGACAACTTCTTCCTCGCCGCCGCGGTCGCGGTCGACGGCGGCCTCGGCAGCGTCCTGCTCGAGCCGGTCCGGCAACGCGCCGAGCTGCGGCCGGACGAGCATCGTTTCGTGCCGCTGGAGGCCCAGGTCGAGGAGGACGGCGCGAGCCGCGAGATTCTGCTGCTGCTGATGGCGGATGCGCCGCGGATGGAGATTCTGGCCTACCTCGGCGCCAAGCAGTACCGCCGCCTCGCGGCTCTGCCCTACGGTCTCGAGGAGACGGTGCGCTGGGGCGCCTACATCGGTTTCCTGGCGCGGCCGCTCTACTTCGCCCTGGAGTGGATCCACGAGCGCATGGTGGCGAACTACGGCTGGGCCATCGTGCTGGTGACGGTGCTGATCAAGCTGCTCTTCTTTCCGCTGACCTACAAGAGCCAGGATTCGATGGCCAAGATGCAGGAGCTCAACCCCAAGATCCAGGCCATCCGCAACAAATACCGCGGCAAGCTCAAGGACCGCCAGGGGCGCCCCAACGTCGAAGCGCAGAAGCAGCTCAACGACGAGATCATGGCCGTCTACCGCGGTGCCGGGGTCAACCCGGTCAGCGGCTGCTTTCCGATCCTGCTGCAGATGCCAGTCTTCTTCGCTTTCTTCCGCCTGCTTTCGACGGCGGTCGAGCTGCGGGGCGCGCCCTGGATCCTGTGGATCGGCGACCTCTCGGCGTCCGACCCGTACTATGCCCTGCCGCTCCTCATGGGCGCCACGAGCCTCGGCATGCAGCAGATGATGCCCCAGTCGCCGGAGCCCATGCAGCGGCGGATGATGCAGATGATGCCGATCGTCTTCACGATCTTCTCCCTCTACTTTCCCGCCGGCCTGGTGCTCTACTGGCTGACCAACAACCTGCTCAGCATGGCCCAGCAGGCGCTGATGACGAAGCTGAAGCATCGCAAGGCGTCTGCGCGAGAGGCCAAGACCGAGGCCTAGGAGATCAGCGATGAAAAGTCAGTTCTTTTCCGGCAACTCCCTGGAGCAGGCGGTGCTGCTCGCGGCGCGACACTTCGGTCTCGAGCCCGAGCGGGTCGCCTACACGCTGCGGGACAAGAAGCACGGGTTCCTCAAGGTGCGGCGTCGCGTGGTGATCGAGGTCGACCCGGCGGCGCCCGAGCTGCCGCCGGGCGCTCCGCCCCCCCAAGAAGCACCGGAGCCGGAGCCGCCGGCGCTTCCCGCGATGGAAACCGCGGCTCCCGCGGGCGGCCGGGCCGCGGGCGGCCGGGCCGCGGGCGGCCGGGCCGCGGGCGGCCGCCCCGCCAGGGCCCCCGAAGCGGCCGCCCGCTTCGAGGAAGTCGACCTCGCCCGGCCCGAGCAACGGATGCCGCTCTCCGAGACCGCCTCGGTGGAGCGGGCGGTGCGGGAGATCCTGCGCTTCCTGAAGCTCGAGGCCGAGGTCGCCGTCGAGCGCCGGCCGGACGCCTTCGAGGTCGAGATCTCCCGCACCGACCGCGAGACGCTGCTCGACAAGGAGGGCCGCCTCCTCCAGGCGATGGAGTACCTCGTGCCCAGGCTGGTGCGTAGTTGGGCGGGTCAGGGGGTGCCGGTCAAGATCGATTGCGACGGGTTCCGCGCCGAGCGCGAGCGCGAGCTGCGCGCGCTGGCAGCGCAGGTGGCCGACGAGGTCCGGCGCGACGGGGTGGCGCAGAGCCTCGAGCCGATGCATCCGGCCGATCGGCGGTGGGTTCACCTCGCGCTGGCCGACGACCCCGAGATCGCGACCGAGAGCGAGGGCGACGGCTACTACAAGCGAGTCCGGATCTTCGCCACGGATTCCAGCGCCGACGACTCCGCAGCGGGGGAGTCGGCGGCCGGCAACGTTTCACGTGAAACATGGGCGGTTCCCTTCCCGCGCTGACCCTTTCCGAGCTCCGCCGCCAGCTCGCCACCGGCCTCGACCTCTCCGACGGCGCCACCGCCGCCCTCCACCTCCACTACCTCGAGCTGCGACGCTGGAACCCGCGGCTCTCTCTCGTCGGCCCCGGCACCGCCTCCAAGATCCTCGAGCGTCACTACGGCGAGTCCCTGGCGGCGCTCGCCTGGTTGCGGCCGGGCGACCGGCGTCTCGTCGACCTCGGCTCGGGAGCCGGCTTCCCGGGCCTGGTGATCGCCGCCGCCCGGCCCGACCTCGAGGTCACTCTCGTTGAGGCCAGGGAGCGCAAATGGGCCTTCTTGAAGAGCGCCGTGCGCCGCAGCGGATTGTCCTGCCGGTGTCTCAATGCTAGAGTTGGGTGCTCGCTCCCGGAGGGCTTCCCCGCCGAGATCGACGTCCTGACCAGCCGCGCCGTCGCGATCGACCCGGCGCTCTTCGAGGCTCTCCGCGAGCGGACGCCGAGAATACGGCTCTTGCTCTGGAGAGGCCGATCCGGGGCCGCCCTCCCTCCCGGATGGGTGGTGAGCCGGGAGCTGCCGCTCGCCGGCAGCGAGCACCGGAGGATCCTCGAGGTTCAAGCCGACAGGAGCAGCAGTAGGAAGTACCGATAGAACCGCCGGCACCCGTCGCAGGCAACCGACCCATGTCGCTCATCGTCGCCATCGCCAACCAGAAGGGGGGAGTGGGCAAGACCACGACCGCCATCAACCTCGGCGCCGCCCTCGGAGCCCTGGAGAAGAGGATCCTCCTCGTCGACTGCGACCCGCAGGGCAACGCTACCCGCGGCGTGGGCCGCAAGGCCGACGTGCCCCACCTCTACCAGGTGCTCACCGGCGAAAGCCATGCCTCCCAGGCCATCCGCGCCACCGAGTTTTCCGGTCTCGACCTCCTGCCCGCCGGCGGCGACCTCGTCGGCGTCGAGCGCGAATTCGTCGGCCTCGACGGCTGGGAGAAGAAGCTGCGGACCGTGCTGCGCGACGTCGTGGGCCGCTACGACGTGGTTTTCCTCGACTGCCCGCCCTCGCTCGGCCACCTGACGGTCAACGCCCTGGTCGCCGCCGACCGCATCCTGGTGCCGCTGCAATGCGAGTACTTCGCCCTCGAGGGCATCAGCGCCCTGACCGCCACCGTGGGCCGCGTCCGCAGCAACTTCAACGCCGAGCTCGTCATCAGCGGCATCCTCCTGACCATGTACGACGACCGCACGAACCTCTCGAAGGACGTCGCCGACGAGGTGCGCTCGCATTTCGCCGGGCGCGTCTATCAGACCATCGTGCCGCGCAACGTCCGGCTGGCCGAGGCGCCGAGCCACGGCCTGCCAATCCTGCAGTACGACATCAAGAGCCGCGGAGCCGAGGCCTACCTCGCCCTCGCCAACGAGTTCCTGCGCCAACTGTGAGTCGTGAGCCAGCCATGAGCCGCCGCCGGGGATTGGGAAGGGGCCTCGACGCCCTGCTGGGAAGCGAGCCGTCGGCGAGCGCCGCCGCCGTGGCCGGACCGCCGAGCGCCCTGCCGATCGATCGGCTGGAGCCCAACCGCTATCAGCCGCGAAGCCACTTCGACTCCACCGGTCTCGACGACCTCGCCGAGTCCATTCGCTCTCAGGGCGTCGTGCAACCCATCGTCGTCACGCCCAAGCACGCCTCACCCGGCGAGCCGCCTCCCGGCGAGGACGAGCGCTACGTCATCATCGCCGGCGAGCGCCGCTGGCGGGCCGCCCGGCGGGCCGGGCTCGCGGTGGTCCCGGTCGTCGTCCGCGAGATCGAGAACGACCGCCAGATGCTCGAGATGGCGCTGGTCGAGAACGTCCAGCGCGCCGATCTCAATCCGATCGAGGAAGCCGAGGCCTATCGCACCCTCGGCGACACCTTCGAGCTGTCCCAGGAAGACATCGCATCGCGCGTCGGCAAGGGACGGACCACCGTCACCAACGCGCTACGCCTGCTGCGGCTGCCCGAGGAGATTCAGGACTTCCTGCGCGAGGGCCGCCTGACCGCGGGTCAGGCGCGGCCGCTGCTCGCCATTCCGGAAACGAAACGCCAGGTCGAGCTCGCCGAACGCGCCGTCCAGGAGGGACTGACGGCGAGGGACCTCGAGGCCTTGACCGCGGGCCCCGGTCCGCGGGACGGCAAGGCCCGGAAGAGATCCCAGGAGGTCGACGTCCACACCCGAGCCGCCATGGAGAAGCTCACCCATGCATTGCAGACCCGGGTGGAGATCGCCCGGCGGCGCCGCGGCGGTCAGATCCGTATCCACTTCCACTCGGAAGACGAGCTGATCCGCCTCTACGACCGACTCACGCAGGGGAAAGACTGATGCCCAAAAACGCCCGAGGCGACCTCAACGGCTTCCTTGACGACGGCAGCCACATCATGGGTGAGCTGCACTTCGAAGACGCCTTCAAGGTGAGCGGCAAGATCACCGGCAGCATCGTCTCCAAGGGAGGGGACCTCGAGATCTACGACCACGGCGAGATCGACGGCGAGGTGCGGGTGCACCACGCCCTCGTCTCCGGCACCGTGCGCGGCACACTGCGCGCCGCCAAGGTGGAGATCACCCCTGCCGGCAAGGTCATGGCCGACGTCTACACGCCGAGCCTCGTCATCCGCGAAGGGGCCTTCTTCGAAGGCCGCTGCTTCATGCGCACCGACGCCCGGCCGGAGAGCTCCGAGCGCGAGAAGGTGGCGCAGATCACGCTCGCGAAGCCACGTTAGCTAGACGGCGCCGCGCTGACCCGCGCCTGGCGCGACTCACTCCGGCGCCGCGAAGGTCTCGTAGGAGGGCAGGAAGGTGAGCGGCTGGCGGTCCCGGAAAGCCGTCTCGAAGGCGTTCGTCAGCACCGCGCCGTCGAGATCGCGGGCGATCGGGAAGCCCAGGCCGTAGAGCAGCGTGGGGACCAGATCCACCAGCTCGGCCGAGCCCATCCGCGATCCGGGGCGCACGCCTTCCCCGAGCAGCAGCAGCACGCCGTCCGGGCCCCTCTCGACATAGCCCGGCAGCGGCGGTTGACGCCGCAGGGCGAATCCCACCTTGCGCCAGCCGTAGGCCTCCTCGATCCCGTGAGCGGAGACCACGGCCAGGAGCCGCGAATCCCGGCCGTGCCCCCAGAGCTTGGCCAGGAAATCGTCGAGGTGCTCGTAGTAAGCCGCCACGAGCTGGGCCGCCTTTGCGGTCTGAGCGTCGCGCTCGCCCTCGAATTGCACGGCCGAGTAGCCGCCGAAGTACTGGGCGGAGATCTCCCGGAGCCCTGGCAGGACCACGAAGAAGGCGTCGATCGGCGGGTCCTGCTCGAGCAGGAAGAACGACAGGTCCTCCCGCCACAGGTCGCCAAGGAACGCGTTGACCACCACGGAGGGGGGCGCCGGGCCGAAACGCGACACCTGCTCCGCGGCCAGCTCGCTCCAGCGGGTGCGGAAGAGGCGTGCCCGCTGCGCGATCTCCGCCGGCCACGCCGCGCTCTCGTCGCCCTCGAAGAAGCGCTCCGAGAGGCCGATCTCGACGCCGCGAGAGCGTGTTTGCCCGGGCGGCGGCGCGCTCAAAGGCCATCCCACCAGACCGGTGGAGAGGCCGAGCCGGCCGACGATCTCCCACACCGCCCGCACCTGCCGCATGCCGGAGTCTACCCGGCGGCGCTCGTTCCAGGTGCCCCAGTACTCGAAGCCGATCCCCGCCGGCACCAGGCTCAGGACGTGGCGATTGCCGAGGAACCGCGCCGCGAACGCGGACTCGCTCACCACGCCGTGCTGGAAAGGGAGCTTGCCCGAGGCGAGCGTCGTCCACGAGGGCAGGCGGCGCACCGGTTCGAGCGCGGTGAGCCGGGCGTGAGAGCCCTTCGCCAGCATACGGCTGAAGAAGGGCAGACGACCCTGCTCGGCCAGCGGCAGGATGGCGTCGAGCGTCGCCGTCTCGAGGCCGACGACCAGGAGCTGAGGCCGTGGGCTGCCGGCGTAAGTGGTGGCCCGCGGCCCGGGCCCGAGCCGGGGCTTGAAGGCCTCCCGCCGTTCCATCATTACGTAGATCGAGGCGATCGCCAGGAGCGAGATGAGCAGGCGGCTGCGGCGGCCGTAGGGCCGCTGCCGCACGTGGTGGATCAGCGCTGTGTAGAAACACACCACCGCCGCCAGACTCAGAAGGATGGCGGCCTTCAGCAGTCGGCGGTTGATGCCCGCGGGCAAGAAGAGGGCGAAGTACGAGGCGTGGGCCCAGGTGCAGATCGCCGCGGCGGTCAGCACCAGCGTCAGGCTCCACGGCAGCCAGCGCCGGGCGCGCTCGGGCCGCGGCCAGTAGAACGGGAGCAGCACGAGGGCGCTCACGGCGCCGAGCAGGAGACCGAAGAACGCCACCCCGCGCAGGACCGGGACCAGGTCGAACGGCAGGTGGGGATTGAGGAAGAAGAGCAGGCCGGCGACCTGGGTGCCGGTCAGCGCTCCCGGGAGAAAGGCGGCGAGCAGCGCCGTGGCACGGCTGCGGCCCGCCGAGCTCATATGATGAAGATGTCCCGCTCGACGTCGTGGCTGAAGGTCCAGGGGAAGCTCGTGAAGATGAAGTCCAGCGAGACCGTGTACTTGACCTTCATCCGCACCCGGCGCTGGGTCTTCTCCACCGTGACGTCCTCCTGCTTCAGGGGGATCTCCAGGTCTTTGGCCCGTCTCAGGATCTGTTCACGAAACCACGGGCCGTCCTTGCTGGGGTTGTGCCGGGCCATCTCCTCCAGGTGATCCTTGAGCTGCATGTCGGCGATCTTGGCCGGGATCATCTGCCAGGCGAGCATGCCGCCGATCAGAAAGAGCAGGCTCCAGAAGATACAACCCGCCTTGCCTTCGCCTCTCTGCCGTCTTAGCGAGCTCATCACCGCTTCCTTTCCTCTCGAGGTGGTTGGGTGCTCGTGACCGCGCCAGCGGCGATCATACTTCAGCCCGAAGCCTAGCCTAGCGGATGAGGTGGAACGTCCGCGACCACCGGCTGCGGGGGGCAAAGCCCGCCACGGTCTTCCCGAGCTGGGCCAGCTTGTCCCCCCAGCCCCGCCACTTGCCGTCGGAGGTCTCGCCCTCGTAGGACCAGTAGACGAGAAAGGCCCGGCCCTTGATGAAGTGCCGCGGCACGGTGCCCCAGAAGCGCGAATCGTGCGAAAAGTCGCGGTTGTCGCCGAGGAAGAAGTACTCGTCCGCGGGCACCGTGAAGGGTCCGAAATTGTCGCGCAGGCGCGCGTTCTTCGGCAGGGAGCGGCGGGTGGAGTAGGTCTGCGCGTCGCCATGGCGGGCGTAGAGGGCGTCGTCGACCGGTTTGCCGTTGACGAAGAGCTCCTTGCTCTCGATCAGGATCTCGTCCCCCGGCACGCCGATGCAGCGCTTGACCAGGTCGTTCTCGGGGTCCTCGGGCGAACGGAAGATCACCACGTCGCCGCGGCGGATCTCGCGCAGCGGCGCCAACCGGCGCTCGAGCTCGGTGCCGGGACCGTAGATGAAGCGGTTCACGAAGAGGTGGTCGCCGACCAGCAGCGTGTCCTCCATCGAGCTGCTGGGGATGAAGAACGTCTTGATCACGAAGGTGTTCGAGAACCCGAGGAAGATCGCCGCGATCAGCAGCGCCTCGTAGTACTCGCGCAGGGTGCTTCCTTTCTCGCGCATGCCGATAATCTATCCGAATCCGCCGGCGTCAATCAATTGCCTTTGTTTTCAACGGCTTGGACGCGTCTTACCCATCCGTGTTGACTCGGCGCGGAGGAGTGGAGTAACTTCACACGGGCATGAAGGCGATCGTGGTCATCACCACCGTCGGAGACGAGGAGCAGGGCAACTCGATCGCCCGCGAGCTGATCGCGCGGCGGCAAGCCGCCTGCGTCAACATGATCTCGGGCGTCCGCTCGCTCTACCGCTGGCAGGGGAAGATCTGCCGCGACAGCGAGTTCGTGCTGATGATCAAGACCCTGGAGGAGGAGTTCGAGGCGGTCGCCGACACGATCCGCGAGCTCCACGCCTACGACGTGCCCGAGATCCTCGCCTTCGACGTCGCCCGCGGCGACGCCCGCTTCCTCGACTGGGTCGCCGCCAGCCTCGACAAGGACGCGCCCTTCGACGAGGAAGAGGACGTCCCCGACGTGGACTGACCGCTCGGCTCGAGAGCCCAGGTGACCCGATAGACCCTCGCCGGCGACAGCCAGGCTCTCAGCTCCTGCTCGATCTCGTCAGCGCCAAGAGGCACCTCCCAGCGCCGGGGAGCCGCGGCGACGGCGACGACGTCGACCTCCTGCTCCCCGGTCGGGCCGTCGGGACCCGCCGCCGCCGCCAAGGGGTTCGGCCACACCCACCGATCCTCCAATTGCCGCAGCGCCGCCCACAGCGACAGTCCCGGCACGATCAGCTCGCCGCCCGCCTCCTCGAATCCCTCCGCCTCGAGCGGCGGCGACGGCAGCTTCACCGAGACCTCGGCGGGAAAGGGATCGAAGACCCGGCGCGAGATCTCCTCCAGGGTCTCGGCCTCGCCCTCGTCCAGCTCGAAGATCCCGAGCGCCGCGAGCATCTGGTCGGTGACGGCTTCCGTCAGCCGCCCTTCCTCGGCGGTGACCTCGGGCAGCTCGAGGTCGTGGTCGAAAAGCTCGCCGAAGGTCGCCAGGGCCCGGTCCGGCCGTGACTCGAGATAGACGTAGAGCTCCTCAAGACTCCGGAAGTAGGCCAGGAGGTGCTCCGACCACTCCGCGAGCAGCTCGTCGACGCGGCGGGCCTCGCGGCGCGTGGCGCGGTCCGCGGTGCCGGGATAGAGCGCGAGCTCGGCGACGCCTGTCTCCTCGTCCCAGGCGTAGACCGGAAAGATCGGCGTATCGCCCCAGAAACGGCCGAGCGGGCCGCCGTCTTCGAGCAGCGCGTCGTGGGACGCCTCGGCGGTGCGGACGAAGCGCCGCAGCAGTCCCCCTTCCTTGCGCCAGGACAGCTCCTCCACGTCGCCCTCCAGCGCCTCGAACCGGGAGCGCCAGGGATCGTCGCCGCGCAGGAGCGCGTCCTCTTCCCGGGCCAACCGCTCTTCCATCGCCGGCGAGGCGGAGCGATCTCCCACCAGCTCCACTTTGAGGACGGTACGCAGAGTGCCGTCGTCCTCGAAGACGAGCTGCAACCGTTGCCGAACGGGCACCTCGAAACAGCCCGCGATCAGCAGCAGGCAGAGAGCCAGGGACACGCGACGCAGGATCTCCGTCATACCCATCGGCCTCGGAGCGGAGTCTATCCCGGCTCCGCCACCTCCTGAATCACCCGCTCCGCATAGTCGACGCCCCTCGGCGTCCGCGATCCGTGCCATGACAGAAGCTCCCCGTCGACGATACGGAAGCGCTCGCGGCCGAGCCCGGTCGCCGCGGCGAGCTCGTCGGCGTGCTTCTCCTCGAACGGGAAAGGCTCGGTCGAGAGGAAGACGGCGGCGGGATCGGCGGCGCCGATCTCAGCGGCCGTCACCGCCGGATAACGCTCGGCCCGTCCGCCGAAGACGTTGACGCCTCCCGCCTGCGTCAGCAGCGCGTCGATGAAGGTTTCGGCATTCACCGTCATCCACGGCTTGCGCCAGATGAGGTAGGCCCAACGCACCGCCGGACGCCCGCGGGCGGCACGGCGCACGCGCTCACTGCGCTCCTCGACGTCGCGGGCGATCGCCTCGGCCGCCTCCTCGCGCGCGAGGAGGGCGCCGACCTCGCGCACCATGACGGCGGTCTCGGCCGGAGTGCGCGGCCGCGTGACGTGGTAGCGCAACCCCGCGTCCGCGAGCGCTTCGGCGTCCTCCCGGCGGTTCTCCTCCTCGTTCAGGAGCACCAGGTCGGGCGCCAGCTCGACGATGCGCCCGATCCGCGGGTCCTTGGTGCCGCCGACCTTCTCGATCCTCGCGACCGTGTCCGCGGGATGCACGCAGTAGCGGGTGACGCCGACCAAGCCGTCGGCGAGGCCGAGGTCGCAAACGAGCTCGGTCAGGCTGGGGCAGAGCGAGACGACGCGCACCGGGCGTCAGTCTAGCGGAGCTGCGCAGCGGGCGCGACCGTGAACATCCTCGTCGATTCCAGCGTCTGGTCCCTCGCGTTCCGGCGCAAGCAGAGGCGAGTACAATCGGGTTCCATCCCGACAACGTTCGACCGGAGGTTCCATGCCACGACGCACGTACCCGACCGTCCTGATCCTGTCGCTCCTCGCCGCCGTCCCGCTCTCCGCCGAGGTCGATCCCGCGCTGCTCGCCGGCATGAAGGCGCGCGCCATCGGCCCGGCGGGCATGAGCGGGCGCATCGGCGACATCGCGGCGCTGCCCGAGGATCCCGACCTGATCTACGTCGGCGCCGCTTCCGGCGGCCTCTGGCGCTCGACCAACGGCGGCCTCACCTTCGACCCCGTGTTCGACGACCAGCCGGTGGCCTCGATCGGCGCCGTCGCCATCGAGGCGGGCAACCCCGATGTCCTCTGGGTGGGCACCGGCGAGGGCAATCCGCGCAACTCGGCCTCGGTGGGCAACGGCGTCTACAGGTCGCTCGACCGCGGCGAGACCTGGGCCCACCTGGGGCTCGACAAGACCGAGAAGATCCACCGCGTCGCGCTCCACCCGACGCGGCCCGAGATCGCCTACGTCGCCGCCCTCGGCACGACGTGGAGCGAAAGCGCCGAACGCGGCGTCTTCAAGACCACCGACGGCGGCACCACCTGGCAGAAGGTGCTCTACGTGGGCGAGACGACCGGCGCCGCCGACCTCGTGATGGACCCGGCCAACCCCAACAAGCTCTTCGCCGCCATGTGGGACCACCGGCGCTGGCCGTGGTTCTTCCGCTCCGGCGGCCCCGGCTCGGGCCTCCACGTGACCTACGACGGCGGCACCGCCTGGAAGCGCCTCGGCGAGGACGACGGCCTGCCCAAGGGCGAGCTCGGCCGCATCGGCCTCGCCGTGTGCGCCAGCGACCCGCGGGTGGTCTACGCCCTGGTGGAAGCGAAGGAGAGCGCCTTCCTGCGCTCCGACGACGGCGGCAAGAGCTTCCGCGCCGTCAACACCGACCCCGAGACCGCCAACCGCCCGTTCTACTACGCGGACGTGCGCTGCGACCCCCGCGACCCCAACCGGGTCTACAACCTGGCCTCGCGGGTCTCGGTGTCGACGGACGGCGGCCGCACCTTCGACGTCCTCGGCGGCTCGCGGCGCATCCACGGCGACTACCAGGCCCTGTGGATCAACCCGCGCGATCCGTCGCACCTGGTGATCGGCAACGACGGCGGCGTCGGCGTGAGCCGCGACTACGGCGAGACCTGGCGCTTCGTGGCCTCCCTCCCCCTCGGCCAGTACTACCACGTGGCGGTCGACTACGAGACGCCCTACAACGTCTACGGCGGGCTCCAGGACAACGGCTCGTGGCGTGGGCCGAGCGCGGTGCACGCCCGCGGCGGCGGTTTCTTCGACAGCGCCGGCATCCCCGGCCACCGCTGGCAGCGCATCGGCTTCGGCGACGGCTTCGACGTGCAGCCCATCGCCGGCGACGCCCGGCGCGGCTACTCGATGTCCCAGGGCGGCAACCTGATGCGCTGGGACGTGGAGACCGGCGGTACCAGGCCGATCAAGCCGCCCGAGCAGGGCGAGGAGGAGCTTCGGTTCAACTGGAACGCCGCCCTCGCCCTCGATCCCTTCGACGCCGACACCCTCTATTACGGCAGCCAGTACGTCCACAAGTCGACGGACCGCGGCCGTTCGTGGACGGTGATCAGCCCCGACCTGACGACCGACGACGAGCAATGGCAGAAGCAGGAGGAGTCCGGCGGCCTGACCCCGGACGTGACCGGCGCCGAGAACTTCACCACCCTGGTGGCGCTCGCCGCCAGCCCGGTCGAGCGCGGCGTGATCTGGGCCGGCAGCGACGACGGCCGCCTGCACGTGACGCGCGACGGCGGCGCCACCTGGACGAGCGTCGAGGCCGGCGTCCCCGGCGTGCCCGCCAACACCTGGATCCCGCGCCTCGAGGCCTCGCGCTTCGACGCCGCCGAAGCCTTCGTGGTCTTCGACGACCACCGCCGCGCCAACTGGGAGCCCTACGCCTACCGCACCCGCGACTTCGGCGCCACCTGGACCCGCCTCGCCGACGCCGGCGACGTCGACGGCTACGCCCTCGTGCTGGCCCAGGACCCCATCGACCGCGACCTGCTCTTCCTGGGCACCGAGTTCGGGCTTTGGGTCTCCCTCGACGGCGGCGGCAAGTGGCTGAAGTGGACCCACGGCGTGCCGACCGCCTCGGTGATGGACCTGGTCGTGCACCCGCGCGACCACGACCTGGTCATCGCCACCCACGGCCGGTCGCTGTTCATCCTCGACGACGTGGCGCCGCTGCGCGACCTGACCGACGCCGTCACCTCGACGCCCCTGCACCTGTTTCCGATCCCGGCGGCCCGCCAGTTCCTCTCCGAGCCGCGGGTGGAGGGCAACGGCCTGGGCCACGGCGAGTTCGAGGGCGAGAACCGTCCCTACGGCGCCCTGCTGACGTTCTGGCTCGACGCCGAGGGCGTGCCGCACCCCGACCCCGAGGTGGAGCGCCGGCGCAAGGCGCAGCGGCCGGCGCCGGCGGCCACCGAGGAGAGCGCCGGGGAGAGCCGCCGCCGCGGGATGCGCGGGCGGCGCGGCGGCGGCCCGGAGGGTCCTCAGGCAGAGATCACCGTCACCGACGCCGCCGGCGACAAGGTCCGCAGTTTCAAGGCGCCGGTCCATCTGGGCCTCAACCGCGCCGTCTGGGACCTGCAGCGCGACGCCTACGAGCAGCCGCCGCGAGACCGCCCGTCGTTCTTCGGCGATCGCGGCGGCCCCGAAGTGGCCCCGGGCACCTACACGGTGAGCGTCAAGCTCGAGGACCACGAGTCGACGCAGGCGGTGGAGGTGATCGCCGATCCGGATGCCGGCCTTACCGCGGCCGACTGGCAGGCACGCGAGGCGGCCTTCGCGCGCGTGGAGAAGATTTCCGCCGACCTCGCCGGCGCGATCGAGGACATCCGCGACACCCGCGCCGACCTCGAGGTGATCGAGCGCCTGGCCCGCCGCGCCGAGAAAGACGAGTCCGACCCGTCCGACCCGTCCGACCCGTCCGACGAAGGCCCCCACAAAGCCCTGCACGACGCCATCAAGAGCGTGCGCGAGTCGCTCGACGCGCTCGAGAAGCGGCTGTGGAGCGTGCCGGGCACCAAGGGCATCCGGCGCCGCATCCAGGTCGAGTCGGACATCGGCTACGCCCTGCGCTCGCTGACCGCCACCTGGGAGCCGCCGACCCCGACCGACCTCGCCTACCTCGAGAAAGCGGAAACGGCGACAGCCGAGGCGGTGGCGCAGTGGCGCCGGATCGTGGCCGAGCAGGTCGCGCCGCTTTCCGAGCAGGTCGAGGCCGCCGCCCTGGGGTTGCTCGCCGTCGGGCCGCAGCCGTAGGGGCGGCCATGCTAGCAGATTCTCGAGGACCGGCCCGGCCCGCGGACGCGGACGCGGTTGCGCTATTGAAGCACGCGTTGGGCTAGAATCCGCGCCCGTGCGCGCCAGCGAATCCCCCACCCCGGCCGAGCGCCGCCTCTACGAGCTCTGGTCCGAGTACTGCGACCTGGAGGCCGCCGAAGCGCTTCTCGAGTGGGACCAGGAGACCTGTCTGCCGTCCCGCGCCCACGACACGCGCGGCGAGGTGCTGGCGACGGTGGCGGCGCTCAAGCACCGCTGCCTGATCTCCTGCGAGCTGCGCGACGCGCTCGCCGCGTGCGCCGTGCAGGCGGAGGCGGGGAGCGTGCTCGCCGCCCAGGTGCGCGTCGCCCGGCGCGAGGTCGAACGCGCCGTCAAGGTCCCGGAACGCCTCAAGCGCGAGATCGCCGCGGCGCGCAGCGCCGGCCTCGCGGCCTGGCAGGCGGCGCGCCAGGCGCGCGACTTCTCGCTGTTCGAACGGCCGCTCGCCCGGATGCTCGCGCTGCGCCGCGACGAAGGCGCCGCCATCGCCGGCGGCGGCGACCCCTACGACGCGCTCCTCGACCGCTACGAGCCCGGCTCCTGCAGCGCCGGCCTCGAGCCGCTCTTCCGCCGGCTCGTGGACATCCTCGCCCCGCTGGTCGAGGCGGTCGCCGCCAGCGGCGTCACCGTCGACGAGTCGATCGCGCGGGGCCACTTCCCGGGCGAGGGCCAGGTCGAGCTCGGCCGCCGGGCGGCGGCGGCCGTCGGCTACGACTTCGAGGCCGGCCGGCTCGACGCCTCGGCCCATCCCTTCTGCGTGCGCGTCCACCGCCGCGACGTGCGGATGACCTATCGCTTCCAGGAAGACGACTTCCGGCCGTGCCTCTTCGGCATCCTCCACGAAACCGGGCACGCCCTCTACGAGCAGGGGCTGCCGGAGGCCTGGCACCGCACGCCCGTCGACGACGCCGCCTCCCTGGGCATCCACGAGTCCCAGTCGCTGCTGTGGGAGAACCACGTGGGCCGCAGCCGCGGCTTCTGGCGCTGGCTGGTGCCGCACTTCCGCGAGACCTTCCCCGCCGCGGCCACCTTCGACGCCGACGAGCTGTGGCCGGCTCTCCACACCGTCCAGCCCTCGCTCATCCGGGTCGACGCCGACGAGACGACCTACAACTTGCACGTGGCGGTGCGCTTCGAGCTCGAGCTGGCGCTCTTCCACGGCGAGCTCGACGTGCGCGACCTGCCGCGAGCCTGGAGCGAGCGCTACCAGCGCTACCTCGGCATCGGTCCCACGCACGACGCCGAGGGCGTGCTGCAGGACATCCATTGGGCGCAGGGCTCCTTCGGCTACTTCCCCACCTACACCCTCGGCATGTTGGCGGCGGCCCAGCTCGCCGCGGCGGCGCGGCGCGACCTCGGCGGGCTCGACGCGGCGTTCGCCGACGGCGACTTCGGGCCCCTGCTCGGCTGGCTGCGCGAGCGTCTGCACGGTCAGGGTCGGCTCCACCCCGCGGGCGAGCTCATCGCCCGCGCCACCGGCCGGCCGCTCGACGTCGCCGACTTCGTGGCCTACCTGCGCCGCAACGCCGAGGCCGTCTACGCCGTGGCGCCGCCTTGCGGGCCGACGCCGTGAAACGGATTTCAGGAAGGCGTCTCCCAACGCGGCCGTTCGTTGAGCTCCGGACGTCCCACGAGGATCTCATGGGGCTGATACCGGGCCTTGTAGCGCATGCTGGCGTTACCTTCCACCCAGTAGCCGAGATAGACGTGGGGCAAGGCGCGGGTTCGGGCGAGGTCGATCTGGCGCAGGACGGAGTAGACGCCGAGCGAGCGCTTCCGGAGCGCCGGATCGTAAAAGGTGTAGACCGCCGACAGGGACCGCGGCAGCACGTCGACCAACGCCACCATCACCAGCCGGTCGCCGAGCAAGTAGAGGATCTCGCGGCCGAACTCCTGGCGGCCGTGGACGAAGGTCAGGTAGTAGTCGAAGGGCTCGGCGAGCTTTTCCGGCCAGCTCTTGCGGCGGCTCATGTCGGCGTGGTAGCTCTCGTAGAGCGCCAGGTGCTCGCGCGACGTCGTGGGCGGCTGGGCCACGACCTCGAGATCGCGGTTCACGAGCCAGGCGCGCCGCATCGAGCGGTTGGGGCGAAACGCCCCGACCTCGACGCGCAGGCTCCGGCACTCGTGGCAGGCCAGGCAGCCGGGACGGAAGAAGAGACTGCCGAATCGCCGCCAGCCGCGCTCGAGCATGCGCTGATAGGTCTCCGCGGCGCAATGTTCCACCACCCGGTAGCGCATCCGCGAGCGCTCTCCGGGGAGGTACGGACAGGCTTCCTCGTCGCCGACCTTCTCGCGAATGACCTCGCGCATGATCCTCGTACCGCCCGCCTCACGCCGCCCGGCGCTTGGGAATCGACCCGCCGGCGCGTAATATCCCCACTATGTTTCCACATCTCGCCGCGATCCTCGCCCTGACGCTTCTCAGCCCCGCCGCGCTGCCGGCTCAGCCGCTCGACACGGCGCCCACCGAGCCGATCCGCATGGCGGTGGCGGCCTTCGGCACCACGGCCGAGGTCGAGGTGCGCGACCTGCCGGCCGCCGAGGCGCGGCAGGCGGTGGAAGCGGCGCTCACCGAGATCTTCAACCTGAGCCAGCTCGCGGATCCTCAAGGCACGCTTCCGGAGGGGATCGGGGCCCTCAACGGCGCCGCCGGCAAGGGCCCCCGGACGGTCGACGCTCGCCTGGCCGAGCTCCTGCTGCGCAGCCTCCAATTCTGCATCTGGTCGGGCGGCGCTTACGGACCGCTGGGCGGCGACCTCCTGCGGCTCTGGAGCGAGCGCCCCGACGCCGACCGGCCGCCGTCGGTCGGCGACCTGCGCGTCGCCGTCGGAGCCGCCGAGTGCTCGCGCCTCCAGCTCCACGGCAAGCCGGCAGCGGCCGCGACGCGCCAGGATGAGCAGCGTCAGGAGGTCACCGCCAACCTCCTCGCCGGCAGCCGCGTCGACCTCACCGGCATCGCCCGCGGCTTCGCGGTCGACCGCGCCGTCGACCTCCTCGCGGCGCGGGGCGCCGGCAACGTCTGGGTCGGGATCGGCAACGTCTGGCGCGGGCGCGGCGGCGGTCCCGAAGGCCGCGGCTGGCTCGCCGAGCTTCCGCCGGCGCCGGGGAGCGACGAGCCGATCGATCGCCTATGGCTGCGCGACCAGGCCGTCGCCATCGCCGGACTCGACGCCGGCGACGGCGAGGCCGCCGAGCTGATCCTCGACCAGCGCAGCGGCGTGCCCGCCCGCGGCGTCGTCTGCGTGGTGGCGGTGAGCGAGCTGGCGGTCGATGCCGAGCCCCTGGTGAGGTCGCTCCTCGTGCTCGGCCACCGCGAGGGGCACATGCGGCTTGGCTCGTTGCAGCCGCGCCCTTCGGTCTACTGGCTCCTGGGCGAGGGCCTGGGGGCCCCCCTCGAGGCCACGTACCGCTGGTCGGAGCTCGAGCGCTTCCGGCGCCGCTAGGATCTGACAATCCGCCACTCAAATTTCCCGGACGGGGAATTTCCGCCGGCGGGGGCGGCGTTGGAACCAACGAAGTCGCCGCGTCACGGGGCGGCGATATCGACTCTTACACACGCACCTACAAGAGGAAAGAATCGATGACCGAGCCCCTGACCCTGCCTGTTCTTCCCCTCAGGGACGTGGTGCTCTTTCCGGGTCTGACGATTCCCATCGCCGCGGGGCGGGCGCGGACGCTGCGCGCCCTGGAGGCCGCCCAGGCGGGCGAGAAACGTCTGATCCTCGCGGTCGCGCAGCGCGACGACGTGGAGGAGGTCAACCCGGAGGGTCTCTATACCCTGGGCACGATCGCCCGTATCGAGCAAATCCACCGCAGCCTTTCGGGCGTCCAGGTGCTGCTGCACGGTCTCAAGCGCGGCATGGCGGTACGGTACCGCGAAACCCAGCACGGCTTCTTCGAGGCGGCGGTGCGCGAGACCGAGGTGATGCAACCGGTGCAGGCCGACGATCCGGCCTTCCTGGCGCTCTACCGCGAAGCGCGGGCTCGCGCCGCCGAGCTGGGTCAGAGGTCGGGTCACACGCGCGAGATCGTCCAGCAGGTGCTCGCTTCGGTGGACGACGCGAACCTCTTCGCCGACCTGGTCGCCGGCTACCTCGACATTCCGATGACCGAGCGCCAGAGCCTGCTCGAGACGCTGCCGGTCGAGGAGCGCCTGCGGCGGGTGCTGATCCACGTCCAGCGCCAGATCGGCGTCCTGGAGGCGCAGCAGGACCTGCAGAGCAAGGTCCAGGAAGAGCTGGGGGAGCGCCAGCGCGAGATCTACTTGCGCGAGCAGCTCAAGACGATCCAGCACGAGCTCGGCGACGAGGACGGCGAAGAGCTCGACGGGCTGCGGCAGAGGCTCGAGGCGCTCGACCTGCCGCCCGAGGCGCGCAAGGAGGTCGACCGCGAGCTCCGGCGTCTCGGCCGCACCCATCGCGAAGCGATGGAATCGCAGGTGATCCGCAACTACCTGGAGACGGTGGCCGAGCTGCCATGGTCGGAGGAGTCCGAGGAGCAGCTCGACATCCCGCGCGCCGCCGAGATCCTCGACGAGGACCACTACGGTCTGAAGGACGTCAAGGATCGCGTCCTCGAGTTCCTCGCGGTCCACCAACTGCGGCTCGCCCGCCGGGCCGCGCAGGACGCGGCCGCCGCCGCGGCGGCCGGCGAGCCAGCGGCCGAGGCCGGCGCCGAGGCAACGGCCACGGCGCCGGCGGGCGAGAACGGCAAGCCGGTCGCGGGCGAGGCTGAAGAGGCAGAGGCCGAAGGAGCCCAGCCCGAAGGTGCCCAGCCCGAGGCCAAGAAGGATCGAATCCGGGCGCCGATCCTGCTCTTCACCGGACCGCCGGGGGTGGGCAAGACCTCGCTCGCCAAGTCGATCGCGCGCGCCGTGGGGCGCCAGTACGTGCGCATCTCCCTGGGCGGCGCCCGCGACGAGGCCGACATCCGCGGGCACCGGCGGACCTACGTCGGCGCCATGCCGGGGCGCATCATCCACGGCATGAAGCAGGCCGGCACCCGCAACCCCGTCTTCCTGCTCGACGAGATCGACAAGCTGGGCGCGTCGTTCCAAGGCGATCCTGCGGCGGCGCTCCTGGAGGTGCTCGATCCGGCCCAGAACGACTCCTTCACCGACCATTACCTCGGGATTCCCTTCGACCTGAGCCAGGTGCTCTTCATCTGCACGGCCAACTTCCTGCAGAACATCCCGGGCCCGCTCCTCGACCGCATGGAGCGCATCGAGTTCGACGGCTACACCGAGGGCGAGAAGAAGGCCATCGCCCGCCAGTACCTGATCCCGCGGCAGCTCGAGGAGAGCGGCCTCGACGGCGAGCAGATCGAGATCGCCGACGAGGCGCTCTCGCGCGTGATCGCGGAGCACACCCGGGAGGCGGGCGTGCGGCAGCTCGAACGCGAGATCGGCCGGCTGGCGCGCAAGGTGGCGCGCCGGATCGCGGCCCGCGAGATCGCCGCGCTGACGGTCGACGCCGGCGCCGTCAAGGGGCTCCTCGGCCGGCCCAAGGTCCATCCCGAGACGAAGGCGGAGACGGACCAGGTGGGCGTGGCCACCGGGATGTATTACACCCCCACCGGCGGCGACATCATGTTCGTGGAAGCCACGCCCATGCGCGGCAAGGGCGAGCTGACGCTCACCGGACAGCTCGGCGACGTGATGAAGGAATCGGCGCGGGCGGCCTGGTCGTACGCCCGCTCGCACGCCGCGGCGTTGTCGATCGAGCTCGGCGACTTCGAGCGCGACGTCCACCTCCACGTGCCCGCGGGAGCCATACCCAAGGACGGCCCGTCGGCCGGGGTGACCATGGCGACCGCCCTGGTTTCGAGCCTCTCCGGACGTCCGGTGCGCCACGACCTGGCGATGACCGGCGAGATCACCCTCTCCGGCCGCGTGCTGCCGATCGGCGGCGTCAAGGAGAAGATCCTCGGCGGCGTCAGGGCCGGCATCCGGACCTTCGTGATCCCGAAGGACAACGAGGCCGACCTCGAGGACCTGCCGCGCGAGGTCGCCCGCGAGATCGAGGTGATCACGGCGCGGGAGCTCGGCGAGGTGCTGGCTCTGGCGCTGCGTGACGCCTCGTACCGCGACGGCCGCCTGTACTTCGACGACCCTCGCCCGGAGGGCGCGGCGGCGCTCGCCAGCGCCGTCGAGAACTGAGCCGCTCGACCACGGGGCGGCCCTTCGCGGCCGCCCCGGGGCTCACCAGTAGCCGCCAATTGGCAATCCGTCTGCGGATGCGCTATAATCGGAAGCGAACCGACGCGACGGTTACGGAGAGCGACCACGAGAATGGAGGATCGTCTCTTGAGCCCAGCCCACAAACTCCTAGAGGCCGCGGCCGCTCCGACCATGGAACGTATTCGCCAGGACCGCCGCAAGGCCCCGACTCAGATCCAACCCCTGCTCGCCTATCTCGAAACCCACCTCTTCGACCCCGATCTCGACGCCAATCAGCTCAAGCGCGCCTGCGGCGTGCGCGACAACTCGCTGCCGATCTACTTCCATCACGCCGTCTCGCTGCCTCCTTACGCCTACATCGAGGATTGTCGGTTGGAGATCGCCTGCCGGCTGCTCAGCGCGAGCGAGCTCAAGATCTGGCAGATCGCGCAACTGCTCGGCTATTCGACGCTCCAGGTCTTCAGCCGGGCCTTCCACCGCTGGTCGGGGCTGCGGCCGTCCGTGTTCCGGCGCCGCTCCCGGCAGGACCAGGCGACGAGCGAGACCCTCGCCGGCAAACCCGCGCCCCAGAAGCTGGACGCCGCGGACGAGGCCGACTCTCTGATCTCCATGAGCACTCTGCGCAAGGCCGTCAGCGGCGGCCTCGACCGGGAGGAGGCCGATACGCTCGCTCGCCGCATGGCGAGGCTCTATCCCGACAGCTTCCAGGGCCCGGAAGCAGCGTCCGCCTGCGCGGACGGCAGCTTCGAGCTCGCGGCCGATCAGGCCTGGACGCTGCTGAAAGACCGACCCGCCGCCGAGCGCCGGGACCTGGTGAAGAAGCGTTGGCGGCTGGCTTCCGTCGAGCTCTTCCGCCTGCTGGTCCAGCGCTCCATCGAGAGCAGCCGCAACGACGTGCAGCGGGGCGTCGAGCTCTCCGAGGCCGCGATCGACTGTCTCGACGCCCTGCGCGGTCAAATCGACAGGCCGCTGTTCGAGCGGTTGCAGGCGGAGGGCTGGACCTGGGTGGCCAACGCCCGCCGCCGCGCCCGCGATTTCCCCAACGCCGAGGAGGCGTTGGGCCGCGCCGAGCTGGCGATCAAGCCGGTGACCGATGCCGACGTGCGCACGGCGTTCCTGATCGTCAAGAGCAGCCTGCGGATGGAGCAGCGGCGCCTCGACGAGGCCCAGAAGCTGGCCGACCGCGCCGTCGCCATGCTCGAAACGACCGCGGACCCCAAGCTCGGCGTGATGGGTCTGGCGCACCGCGCCAACCTCTTCCTGATGATGGAGCAGCCCGAGGACGCGGTGGCCGACTACTGGCACGGCCGCAAGCTGGCCGACCAGATCGAGGACAAGTACCTGCGGGCCACCGTGTACCAGGGCCTGACGGTGAGCCTCGCCAAGCTCGGCCGCCACCAGCAGGTCGCCCGCTTCCTTCCCGTCGCCAGAGCCCTCTTCCAGGAGCTCGCCTTCCACAAGGCGCTTTGCCATCTCGAGTGGACGGAAGCGTTCATCGCCTGGGACCTCGGCCGGCTCGACCTCGCGGAGAACCACTTCACGACCGCCCGCAAGGGCTTCATCGACGAAGACGAGGCCTATGAAAGCGCCATGGTGGCGCTCGACCTGGCGCTGCTCTATTCGGAGCAGGGCAAATCCGCCGATGTCCTGCGGCTGGTCAGCGAGGTGATCCCGGTCTTCGCGAGCCTGAAAGTCCACCGCGAGGCCCTGATGGCCGTTCGGCTGCTCGAGCAGGCCGTCGCCGCCCAGGAAGTTTCGACGGCGACCCTGAAGAAGGTCCGCGATCTCGCCGCCAAGGCGAGATCCTACTGAGAGGGCCCCCTCAGTAGGACTGGCAAGGAGGATCGGCGACTCCGCCGATCCTCCTGCCGCCCGTGTGGCAGCGCGACTCAGCCGACCGGGTCGATACCCACACCCGACCGGTGGGACGGGCATTCCTCGGCCGCTGCGACCGCATCATAGTCAGCAGTTCGACTGGACATGGGAGGCTCCTTCCAGATGTCCTACGCACCCGCCACCACTGGCGGCACGTGTCCATCCAATCCCGAGCCTAGTGTCTTTGCGAAGAAACACCAAGAACTACCGACCGAGTGGTCGACCGGATCCCCGTGGATCCGCCGTTCCGGCGGCAAGGGCCTCGCGGCGCAACACGCCGTCCTCGACTCGGAGGACCACGGCCTCCTCGAGCGTTTCGAGCTCGGCCAGCTCCGGATGCGCGGCCACGAGCGCGCGCCACTGTCGAGAGTCCGCCGCGACGGCGCGGTCCGGCTCCGCCTCGAGGCCGGCTTCGACCCAGACGCCCGACTCGCGGCGGAACACGCGTCCGGCCAGCTCGCGGCTCTCGCCGCGGGCCGCCGTCGGGTCGTGGAAGATCACGGGGATGGAGGCGTTGCGCTGCCTCTCGAGGGCCTGGGCGAAGAGCAGCATGATGACCGCCAGGGCGACGATCAGGCCGAAGAGGCCGAGGATCGACGACTGGCGCTCGAAAAGCCCCAGCCCGCTCTCGAAGCGGTCGAGCAGACCCTTGCGGGCGCTTTCGAGCGTGACGCGCCGCGTCACCAGGCCGCCCAGGGTGGGCGGCGGCGCCATGCGCTCCAGGTGCCGCAGGCTGGCGACGACGCTGCGCATGCCGGCGAACTGCCGGCGGCACCGCGGGCAGTCCGCCAGATGGTCTTCGATCTCGCGCGTCTGCGCCGCGGAGAGCTGGCGGTCGAGATAGGCCGAGAGCGTCTCGGTGGTGGCGTGGGTGCTCATGACGAGCTCTCCAGAGTGAGCCGCAACTGCTCTCGGCCGCGGGCGATGCGCGAGCGTACGGTGCCGATGCGGACCTTGAGCACCTCGGCGATCTCCTCGTAGGTGAGGCCCTCGAGATCGCGCAGGATCACCGCCTCGCGGAACACCGGTTTGAGCTCGCGCAGCGCGTGTCCCACCTGGCGCTCGGCGTCGCGCGCCAGGGCGAGGTTCTCGGGATCGCGCCCGCCGTCGACGAGCTGGACGCCGGCGGCGTCGTCCTGCTCTTCGGCCAGGGGCTGGAAGAAGTAGCGCCGGCGCGACAGGCGGCTGCGGCAGTGGTTGAGAGCGACCCGGTAGATCCAGGTCTTGAGCGACGAGCGGCCGCTGAAACGGCCGAGATGGCGATGGATACGCAGGAAGACCTCCTGCGTGTAGTCCTCGGCCTTGACTTCGGAGCCGGCCATGCGGAGGGCGAGGTTGTAGACCATGGGAGCGAATTGCCGGTAGATCTCGTCGAAGGCCGCGGCGTCTCCGTAGCGGTGGCGCACGGCGAGGTCGAGGTCCGGCGTCGAGCTGAAGGCGGCCGGATTCTCCGCCGCGGCGTTCATCTTGCTCCTCGCCATCTCCTCGCGCCTCTCAGCCTCGTGCCTGTCAGCCTCGTGCCCGACAGCACCGTTCAGGACGCCACTCTTCTTGGACCGCCGCGCTCGCTCCCCGGTTCCCAGCCTACGAGCCCGCCAGACGGGGGGGCGCCGCGGATTCGCCGTAGTAGGCCAGGATGCCGTCGACGATGGCCTCGGCCACCTGCTGGCGAAACGTCCTGGTCTGCAGCAGCCGCCGGTCCTCGCGGTTGTTGAGGTTGCAGATCTCGAGCAGGAGCTTGGCCGGCACGGCGTTGCGCCGGACCACGGCCGGCACCCAGGGTTGACACCGGCGGCAGCGGATGACGCGGTCGCGGATCGGTTGGTCGGGATGGACCGCCAGGCCGTGGCGGCGGAAGGCGGCGATCAGCTCGCCCGCGAGCTGGCGCGAGAGGCCCTCGCTGCGGACCCGCTCCTTCCAGGAAAAGCTCACCCGTGGACCCTCGCGCACCTCGCGGCGCGCCTGGTAGACCTGGCCCACCTTGCCGTAGTCGCCGCGGGTGAGGCTCGCGGCCGGCACGTAGGTCATGGCGCCGCGCACCGAGTAGTGGAGCGAGTCGGCGTGGATCGAGAGGAAGATCGTCTTCAGGGGGTCGCCGCCGCGGCGCACCGCGCTCTTGTGGAGGCTGTTGGCCAGGTACCAGCGCAGGTGGGTACCCGCGGTGGTGTCGGCGATCGCGTAGGGAGGGTCGGTCAGCACCGCGTGGCCGTAGGAGCGGGGGAGCTTGTCGCGGTCGAGGACCTCGAAGCCGTTCGAGCCGTCGCGGGTGGTGGGCATCACCCTCGCCGCGGTCCGCGTCTCGAGGATCTTCTTGACCCGCAGCATGACGTCGTACACGTAGGTCGACTCCCACACGTCGCCGGGAATGGCGCCCGGGTCCTGGCCGCCGTGGCCGGCGTCGAGGATCACCGTGATGCCCTCGAGCGTCGAGGTGCGTACGGTGTTGCTGTACTTGGCGCTTTCCGTGCGGTTCGTCTCGTACTCGACCCGCCGCGGATGCCGGGGCGGCAGGTACTCGGGCAGCAGGAGATCGAAGGGCACCTTGACCGGCTGGCCCACCGGCATGTCGGTCACGTCGCGGATGCCGCTCGCGGCGGCGATCTCCCGCGCCAATCCGTTGACGTCCTCGGCGAAGGTGCTGCCGTTGAAGCGCATGACCACGCTCGAGTAGAGGGCCTCGCCCTTCTTGAGCCGGTAGACCAGGTACTCGCCGCCCTGGGCGTCGCGCTCGTAGGCGTATTCGGCTCCCGGCGGCGCCGCAGCCGGCGACAGCGGCATCTGGGCGGCGCGGAAGATCGGGAGCAGGAGCTCGGCCGGCACGAGGACGCTGGCGCCCGCGGGGACCTCGTCGTCCGCAAGGGCGTTGGCCTCGCGGATGGCGCCGAAGGCGCGTCCGCCGCCGGTGAACCAGACGGCGAGGCGCCAGAGGCTGTGGGCCGGCCCGCCGGCGGGCACCTGGTGCGACCAGCCCTCGGCGCGCGGCCCGTCGCGCGGGAAGAGCGCGCGGATGGCGCGCAGCTTGAGCTCGGGGCTGAGCAGCTCGTAGGGGACCCGGTAGCGCACCCCGGCCTTCAGATGGCGGGACCCGCCGTTGGCCGCGGCGATCGCCGCCGCCGCCTCGTTGCCGCCGGTGAGCCGGCGGCTGAAGGCGAGCAACCCCTCGCCCGGCAGCGGCTCGCCCTCGACGAAGATCTCCACCTCGTCGGTGAGCGAGGCCACCAGGCCGTCGTCGAGCGCGGCCCGCAGGGTGGCCGCCCCGGCGCCGGCCGCCGCCATGCTCGCAGCCACCAACGCCACCACCACGATCCTGCGGCATTCACGGCTAAGCAGCATCGATCCGGTAGTTTAGCGGAAAAGCCCCGACTTCTTCTCGACGGCGGGCGCCGCCGGCGAGGTCTGCATCCGCTGGTTGAGGTCCCGCACCCGCTCCATCAGCTTGTCGATCTTCTGCTGCGCTTCCTCTTTGAGCCGTGCGAAGTCGCCGCGCATCCGCTCGGCTTCCTGCTTCATCTCCTCGATGCGCCCTTCGAGCTGACGGATGTGCTCGTCGCGGCTGCCGACGACCGCCTGGACCTTTGCGATCTCCTGGCCCTTCTCCGCGAGCAGCATCTTGGTCTTCTCTTCCTGCTCCTCGTAGAGCCTCCTGTACTCCCGCAGCTCGTGGATTTCCGCGAAGTCCGATTCCGACACGTCGTCTCCTTCCTGGGCGAGGTTGGGAAACATCTTGCGCAGCTTGAGCGACAGGTCCTCCGGGTCTCCGGACTGCTCCATCGCTTCGTGGTAGGTGATCACGCCGTGGACGAGGAGCGCCAGGAGCGAGTGGTTCATGCTCTGCATGCGGTAGTAGCCCACCGAGCTCTCCAGCTCCTCGTGGAGGTCCGCCGTCTTGCCCTTCTCGATCAGGTTGGCGATCTTCGGCGAGTTGCGCATGACCTCGAGCGCCGCCACCCGCCCCTGGCCGTCCTTGCGCGCGACCAGCTTCATCGACACCACCGCCCGCAGGACCTGGGCGAGCTGGGCCCGCACCTGGCTCTGCTGATCGGCCGGAAAGGAGTCCAGGATGCGGTCGATGGTCTGGGTGGCGGTGTTGGTGTGGAGCGTCGAGAACACGAGGTGGCCGGTCTCGGCCGCGGTGATCACGGTCTGGATCGTCACCGGGTCCCGCATCTCGCCGACCATGATCACGTCCGGATCCTGGCGCATGGCGTTGCGCAGCGCTTCGGCGAAGCTGTTGGTGTCGGTGCCGAGCTCGCGCTGCGAGATCGAGGCGAGGCCGTCGCTGAACAGGAACTCCATCGGGTCCTCGATGGTGATCAGGTGTACGTGGCGGTTGTTGGTGACGTACTTCACCATGCCGGCCAGGGTGGTCGACTTGCCGCTGCCGGTGGGGCCGGTGATCAGCACCAGCCCCATGTTCAGCTTGCAGAAGTCGTAGATCACCTTGGGCAGCGACAGCTCGTCGATCGACTTGATCTCGTAGGGGATCCGCCGAAAGCACGCCGCCAGGTGGCCCCGCTGCATGAAGACGTTGCCGCGGAAGCGCGCCACCCCGGGCACGCCGTAGCCGAGGTCGACCGCCATGTTGTCCTCGAGCTTGCGCTTCTGGATCGGCGTCAAGATCTGGGTGACCATCTGGTCCATGTCCTCGATGGTCACGGGATCCGCCTTGAGCGGCAGCAGCTTGCCGTTCAGGCGCAGGAGCGGCGGGCGCCTCGGTTTGAGGTGCAGGTCCGACGCCCCATGCCGGGTCATCATCGCCAGAAGCTCGTTGATGTCCATGACGTGCCCGAATTCGACATGAATAAAGCCACACCGTTCGGCGCCGCTCTCGCCGCCAGGGCATCGAGTCTAGCAGGCTCGCGCTCCGAGTTGCCAGCCCGGCGCGGCGGACGAAAGGCCTAATCCTCGGGACGCTCTCCGGCCGGCGCCATCTTGACCATCCTGGGCTCGAAGACGGCCAGCGTCTCGACCAGGTCGGCCTGCGCCGCCATCACCTCCCCGATGTCGCGATAGGCCATGGGCACCTCGTCGAGGCCCGCCGAGAGCAGGGTCACGCCGCGCTCGCGCAGCAGCCGCCTGGCCTGCGACCAGGTGAACGACTCCTTGGCCTTCTTGCGGCTCATCACCCGGCCGGCGCCGTGCGAGGCCGAGCGCAGCGCGGCGTCGCTGCCGCGCCCGCGCACCACGAACGCCGGGCTCGCCATCGAGCCCGGGATCACGCCGAAGTCGCCGGCGGCGGCCGGCGTCGCGCCCTTGCGGTGGACGATCAGGGTCTCGCCGCCGTGCTCTTCGCGCCAGGCGAAGTTGTGGTGGTTCTCGACGCTCGCCAGCACCTCCACGCCGAGCGCGCGGGCGAGGTGGCGGTGGATCTCCGCGTGGTTGGCCGAGGCGTAGTCGCCCATCAGCTCCATCGCCCGCCAGTACTCCTGGCCCGGCTCGCTGCCCAGGTCGAGCCACGCCAGGTGGCGGAGCTGCTTGGGCAGCTCCGGGTGGAGCTCCATCGCCAGCTTGCTGTACCAGTCAGCCACCGCGGCGCCGACGCCGCGGCTGCCCGAGTGGCTGAGGATCGCCAGGTATTCGCCCGGCGCGAGCCCGAGCTCGCTCTCGGCGTCGACCGCGAGCACGCCGTATTCCACGAAGTGGTTGCCGCTGCCGCTGGTGCCGAGCTGGGACCAGGCCTTGTCCTTGAGGCGCTGGGTCACCGGCGACACGGTCCAGTCCTCGTCGAGCACGTCGTGGCTTCGGCGCTGGCGGAAGGCGGCCCCGATGCCGAAGCGCGTCTCGCTTTCGAGGGCGTTGCGCAGCCGGTCGGTCTGGCCTTCGAGGGCCTTCGGCGGCAGGTCGACGACGGAGAGCTTCATGCGGCAGGCGATGTCGACGCCAACCGCGAACGGAATCACCGCGTCGCGGGTGGCGAGCACGCCGCCGATCGGCAGGCCGTAGCCGACGTGGGCGTCGGCCATCAGCGCGCCGCGCGCCGCCACCGGCAGCGCGCAGGCGTTCTCCATCTGGCGCACGGCCTCGGGATCGACGTCGCGTCCCCATTGACGGTAGGGGGCCGGCGAGCGCCGCGGCACGAACGCGTCGGCATTCTCGCCGCCGCGGTCGACGAGCTTGGCGGCGAGCTCGCCGAAGTGCTGGTCGCCCAGAAATGCCTCCGGGCTCGCCGCCAGGTCGTGGACGCGGCGGCGCAGCGCCGTCTTCTTCAGGCCGGCTCTGGCCGCCGCCGCCACCGCCGCGATCGCCGCGTCGGCGAGCTCGCGGCTGCCGAAGCCGAGCTTGATCAGCTCTCGTCTTTTCATGGCGCGAACCGGTCCCTTCTCCGCGGGCGGCACTTTATCGCAACCGCGGCGGACGGTCACCGGCATGGTGGCGGTGGCGGCGGCGGGCTCGTCCGGGCGCGCCCTGGCGGCCAGCGGGCCGTGCGCTATCATCGTCGGGTGCTGGCTCGCTCGGCCGTCGGCCTCCTTTCCTCCGTGGTCTTCCTCGTCTCCCTTCATGTTTTCCGGGACCACCTGGCAAGCTGGGACCTCAGCGCGATCCGCCTTCAGAGGACGTTCGCGCTCGCCGAGGGGGTGCCGCTCTATCCGCCGCCGGGAGAAGGCGTGGCCATGCTGCCGCTCTACGGCCCGGTCGGGGCCATCGTCCACCTGCCGGCGGTCCTCGCCGGCTCCCCGACCTGCGCCATCGCGATCGGCCAGCTCCTGGGCCTTCTCTACTTCTTCACTCCGCCGCTCGCCTGGCACCTTGCCGTGGGCCGTAGGACCGGCCATCCGGCGTTGGCCCTCCTCGCCTTCCTGCTCTTCGTCGCCGGCAGCATCGACCTCTGGCCGCTCGAGTACGCTGCGTTCACGGTCCACGTGGACGCCCCCGCCCTCGGCTTCGCCCTTCTCGCCTGCCTGGCCTTGTTCCGGGCTACCGCCGCGACTTGGCGTTGCGCCTATGGCCTCGTCTGGTTCGGACCGCCGCAGGTTCTCTGGTTCCATCTCGTGACCGTGCCCAGTCGGCACCCCTGGCGCTTGGGCGGCGGCGGACACGCTCTCCTCACCGGAGCCGGCGTGCTCGGGCGCGAGCTCGCGACGCTGTGGGCAATCTGCCTCATGACCCTCGGCCTGCGCATCGGCGGGCTGCGGACCCAGGCCGGCACAGACCGGCGGCAGGCTTTGCGGCGGGAGCCATCGCTCCTCTTGTGGCTGGTCGGCCTGGCGATGCTCCCGACCGCGCTTCTCGGCTTCGTCAAAGTGGGCGGCGATCGCAACGCTTTCAGCTACGTGGCCTATTTTTTCCTCGCCGGCGCGACCCTCTCCCTGCTCGAGACCGCGACGGCGGCCGCGGATCGGCCGGCCCTGACGCGCAGCCGGGGCCTGGCCCGGTTTGCCCTCCTCGCCATCCCCACCCTGCTCCTCGCGATCGTGGCGACGGCGCAGGAGCCGGGCAGCCTCCGGCCGTGGCGGCACCCCCTGAACCGGGACACCCTTCCTCATGAGATCGCCTTCCGCTACGCCCGCCGGCACCCCGGCGAAGCCTACTTCCCCCGCCTGACCCTCGCGAGCTACTTCGCCGAAGGGCGCCTCTACCATCAATCTCCGGGCTTCATCGACGCCTATTACGCCGGCGTGCCCATCGACGAGGAAACACTCTGGGCCCACCTCCCACCCCGGCTGCGCATCGTCGCCTTCGCCCGAAACGGCTACCAGGACCAGGTCGGATTCCTCCCGTTCCGGGAGCAGCTCGAGGTCGTCCCCGACGATCCCGAGCTCCCTGGTTTCGACATCTACGAATGGCGCGGCGAGGGACGGGGGCCGTCTCCTTCAGGACGCCGCGGCCCGCCGCCGGCGGTGCCGTGAAAGCACCGGTGCCAGGTACCTGCCGGTGAAGCTGCCCTTCGTCCTCGCCACCTTCTCGGGCGATCCCGCCACCAGTCACGGGAGCGAACTCTATCGCATGGGCGAGCTTGACCCCCTACGCCTCACCGCCGAGAGCGTGGTCGCCGGTTGGCCGAGCCGGATGTAGCCGAGGCCACGCCTCCGGGCTCGCCGCCAATCCTTGACGCGGCGGCGCAGCGCCGCCTTTTCATGCCGGCTTGGGCCGCCGCCGCGATCACCGCGTCGGCAAAGCTCGCGGCTGCCGAAGCCGAGGTTGATCGCCTCTCGTCGTTTCATGGCCCGAGCCGGTCCGTTCTCCCCAGGACGGCACGGTAGCGCATCCGCGGCTGGCGATGTCCGTCACCGTGGCGGCGCCGGCTGGGAGACGCCGGCTTGTGGGCAGCAAAGCCGGCCGCGCCGTCGTCATTGTCGTATGGTGGCCCGCGCTTCGGGTCTTGATCCAGGCTGTCCCGCCCGCCGGATCCGAATACGCTCCCTGGCGCCTTCTCTGTAGGATAGCCGCCGGAGGCGAGCTATGACACCGCAAGAGATCGTGTCCTTTCGGCAAGCGTGCGTGCCGAAAGGACACGAATGGCCCGATCAGTACGCCGCCGCAGGGCGACCGTTCACGGACGAGGTGACTCTCGCCCGCACACCAGGCCCGCTCGCGTCGCCGCACGCGTCGATTTCTCCCTTTGCCCACTTTCGCCTCTCGCAGCTATACAGTCTGTCACAAGTAACGAGACGAGCTGACACGAGAATCGGTCTACACGTGTCTTTCACGAGAATCCTCGCAGGCTGGCCGCTAGGTGTAAGTTGCCGGCTCTGTTAATTATATAAATCTGCTCGGAGTACTCCGGTAAATCTGCTCGGAGTACTCTGAGAGTCTGTCAAATAATATCTGGCGTGGTCATCACCCGGCAAAGTCTGCAAATGCGGCAAGCTCTCGCCGCAGAATATCCTTGGCCTTTGCTAGTTTCGCCGAAACGTCCGAACTGACGCCCCTACCGCTATTGCTATCTCATCAACGGAGTAATCCAAAACAAAACGATACATTAAAATCCTTACAAGATCTTGTGTCACCACATTCCTTATCACCTTCCAGAGATCGCGCCTGATAAGTAAACCATCCAAGTCAGACCAATCTATTAATTCTTCCTCCCAAGCAGAAGATATAGAGGAAACTCGCAGGTCACTCGTATCCTCTTGTGGAAACATATCCATAATATCGGCATCATCTCGCGGGATCATCTCAAGAATCTCAGCGTCCTCTTTTGTAATTCCCGCCGGCGAGTCATCCTCTTCCTCCATATCGAGATCATCACCAAAGGAGAGATTTCCTTGCCTGGTTATCAAGGCGGCTACTCTCAGCGCCTCTGATTCGACATAGGAAAGCAGACCCCTTTTTGACATCTTCCGTAGAGCATCGATAACTCCATGGCGCATCAGGCTCAACTTTAACGCTGCCAATACATCCTCACTGTCGACGCCGCGCATACGACCGACCTTCGAGACACGCTCTAGCTGAGGCAGCAATTTCTCGATGAAGTCCCAATCATTGCTTCTGGTGTGAATCTTCTGCTCCCCAAATACGCGACTGAAGTCATCGCCAAGCTCACCGATGAATCTCTCTATGTCATCGTCAGAAAAGAGGGCGCCTTTACTCTTTAGGCTATGAATCTTCGCATTCTTAAGCCGCGCGCGTAGAAATATTGTGTTATTGGCACTGCTGTTGGTAAAATCACAGAAGCTGAGATCGCACCTCTCGAGATTGGATGAGTCGAGATTGGCCTCCGTCAGATCCGACTCTGCCAGTTTAGCCGAATACAGATCGGCGCTCTGTAGATTGCAGCCACTCAACAATGATCCAGAAAAGTCGACTCGTGACAGCTTTGCGCCTCTAAGATCCGCCCTTCTCAGGTCTGCGTTTGGCATTTCCGCGTACTCGAGTGTCACCTGACCGAGACGGGCTCCAGCTAACTGAACGTCTCGGAAACTGCACAACTATCTGAAAATAGACGTCTTACGTGTAGGTCAGGCTGCGCCTGACGATTCTGCCACGGATCGCGTGAATCGGCAGGCGGAGCCTGCCCTACACGGAGCTCCGCTTGTTGCGCAGAGCAAGGATATCACCGTTCGCGAGCGCAGCGAGCTAAGTTCACGTTTGTGGGAAGTCGAATCTCTAGCTTGGCGATCTTTTTCCTTTCAAACAAAGCCCGCCTCTTTAAGCCATATAGACACACGAGGGCATTTTCAGACACTTCCGGTGTGTACTTAGATACAAGTATATCTTCAAGAAGTGCATAGACGACCTCAATATCTATACTGTAATAGATGAAAAGCAGGACTTCTGGCGTGAGCATATAGTTAGTTAGTCGGTATCGTGTGTTAGTTTCACACTCCGCAACGAGTTCACGCGCGTACGCATTGCCATCGAAGAGCTGTGCTGATAAATCTGAATATGTAATTAACTGAACGCCAATTCGGCTTGCGTGCGTGGTTGCTGCGTCGGTAAAGGAGACCCCAGAAACTATCGTCCCTTGTGCTGTCGGATATTCATGCCGAACAAGCTGGAGCTTTAGCAGAAAGTCATCGAGATGCTCTGTACGAACTGGCCCGGCCTTACACTCTATTGCCCTGCAAATATTCAGATCTCCAAATTTTCCCTTTAGAAAGAGGTCGACTTGACGAGCTGAAAAGACCCTGCCGGCTTGTACATCGTAATGCAGCAGGCGGTATAGATGGGCAACCTTCTCTTCGAATGTCCGCCCCTTCTTCTGACTTTCGAGGCCCAGTTGCCGCCCTCTCGCGTGTTGCTTGGCCGTCTCGTTTCTGGATTGACGCATCGCTTAACCGCATCTGTAGATTTGTGCGCTATCGCGGTAAGAGCGTAGGCGGTTGCGCACGTGTTGGGATTATCGCGTCGAACTCCCTGGCTCGCAGTACATGTTCCAGCTTGAGAGTATCACAAGCACGTTAGGTTTCTGGCCGCGCGCCGCGCGCCGCCACCGGCAGCGCGCAGGCGTTCTCCATCTGGCGCACCGCCTCCCATTGCCGGTAGGGAGCCGGCGAGCGCCCCGGCACGAACGCGTCGCTCTCGTTGGCGCCGCGGTCGACGAGCTTCGCGGCGATCTCGCCGAAGTGCTCGACCTCCACGAAGGCCTCCGGGCCCGCCGCCAATTCCTGGACCCGGCGGCGCAGCGCCGTCTTCTTCATGCCGGCTTTGGCCGCGGCCGCCACAGCCGCGATCGCCGCGTCGGCGAGCTCGCGGCTGCCGAATCCGAGGTTGATCAGCTCTCTTGTTTTCATGAAGCCGGATCCTAGACCTAGACTCCACTCATCAAACGGGGGTCTTGGTCTTGACCTTCAGATCCTCAACGCTTTTGACAAGCAGACCGCTTTCGTCACTCTCGAGTTTCTGCAACCGATCCATGTACCGGTCGAGGTCGCCGTCACATTTAGCGAGAAGCTTGGCGCGGGTGCGGTGTACTTCTTCGACGATGGGGTCGTCCGTCATGATGTCTCTCCAATTGGCTTATCGAGCATCTCCTCAGGGGTAACGATGACAGGCGTGGCTCTACGGTCTTTCTTATTGACTTCTTGAAGTCGTCGAATCACGTGGCCATTGGCGATGTGCTTACAGTTCCAGGTCACCAGATAGTCGATCTCGTACGCTACGGCAAAAGCAATATGAATGATATCCGTGCTGGCGTCCGGATGAAGTCCCAAGCGTCTTGAGTAGATTTTGGCCAACGACTTGACGGCGTCGTTAAAGCTGAGTATCGGCAGACCTTGAACGATCTCGAGGCGACGAGCCGAAATCTCCGGATCTCCCGCACGGATCTCATCGAGAACAGCTTCGGAGACGACGGCATCGAGATCTGGTCGAGCGGTACTCCACCAGTCGTGCGTAAGCTGCTGGTGCGCAGCGACAACGAGGTCTCGACTCGGTCGGCTCGTCAGATAGCTGGGGATGGTGGTCTCGACGTAGACTGTTGGCATGGAATAGACGCTCGCGTTCAGAGGTCCCTCTTCCTTCAAAGGATAGCACAACTCTGCCCGCTCGATTTACCTACGACGCGGCGGCACGCGCCTTCTTGTGCCGCGAGAGCACCGGTGCCAGGTACTGGCCGGTGAAGCTCCCCTTCGTCCTCGCCACCTTCTCGGGCGTGCCCGCCACCATCACCCGGCCGCCGCCGGCGCCGCCTTCGGGGCCGAGGTCGATCAGCCAGTCGGCGGTCTTGATCACTTCCAGGTTGTGCTCCACCACGATCACCGTGTTGCCCAGGTCCACCAGCCGGTGGAGCACCTCGAGCAGCTTGTGGACGTCGTCGAAGTGCAGGCCCGTGGTGGGCTCGTCGAGCAGGTAGAGCGTGCGGCCCGTCGAGCGCTTGGCGAGCTCGGTGGCCAGCTTCACGCGCTGCGCCTCGCCGCCCGAGAGCGTCGTCGCCGGCTGGCCGAGCCGGATGTAGCCGAGGCCGACGTCGTCGATCGTCCTCAGGATGCGCTCGATCGGCGGGATGTGCGCGAAGACCTCGAGCGCCTGCTCCACCGTCAGGTCGAGGATCTCGGCGACGTTGAGGCCCTTGTAGCGCACCGCCAGCGTCTCGCGGTCGTAGCGCTTGCCGCCGCAGACCTCGCAGGTCACGTAGATGTCGGGCAGGAAGTGCATCTCGATCTTGATCTGACCGTCGCCCGAGCAGGCCTCGCAGCGCCCGCCCGCCACGTTGAACGAGAAGCGCCCCGGCTGGTAGCCGCGCACGCGCGCCTCCGGCGTCTTCGCCATCAGGCTCCGGATCTGGTTGAACACGTTGGTGTAGGTCGCCGGATTCGAGCGCGGCGTGCGGCCGATCGGGCTCTGGTCGATCGAGATCACCTTGTCGAGCTCCTTGAGGCCGACGATCCGGTCGTGCTCGCCGGCGCGCTCCTGGGCGCGGAAGAAGTACTGCGCCAGGGCCTTGTGCAGGATGTCGTTGACCAGGCTCGACTTGCCCGAGCCCGACACTCCGGTGACCACCGTCAGGCGGCCGAGCGGGAAGGCGGCGTCGACGTTCTTCAGGTTGTTGTGGCGCGCTCCCTTGACGGTGAGGAAGCGTTTGGCCTCGGGCGGACGGCGATCGGGCACCGGGATCATGAGCTCGCCCGAGAGATATTTGCCGGTGAGCGACTTCGGGTTGCGTTCGAGGTCCTCGGGCGTGCCCTGCGCCACCACCTCGCCGCCGTGGATGCCGGCGCCCGGGCCGAGGTCGAGCACCCAGTCGGCGGCGCGGATCGTCTCCTCGTCGTGCTCCACCACCAGCACCGAGTTGCCGAGGTCGCGCATGCCGCGCAGGGTGTTGATGAGGCGGTCGTTGTCGCGCTGGTGGAGGCCGATCGACGGCTCGTCGAGCACGTAGAGCACCCCCATCAGCTTGGAGCCGATCTGGGTGGCGAGACGGATGCGCTGGCTCTCGCCGCCCGAGAGCGTGGCCGACGACCTCTCCAGGGTGAGGTAGCCCACGCCCACGTCGTCGAGGAAGCCGAGCCGGTCCTCGACCTCCTGCAGCACCTTGGCGACGATGGAGCGCTCGCGCTCCGTCAGCTCGAGGCCGGCGAAGACCGCGAGCAGGTCGGCGACCGGCATCCGCCCCAGCTCGTCGATCGCGCGCCCGCCCACGGTGACCGCCAGGGCCTCGGGCCGCAGCCGGCGTCCCTTGCAGGCCGGGCAGCCGTGGATCGACATGTACTTCTCGATCTCGGTGCGCGCCACCGCCGACTCGGTGTCGCGGTAGCGCCGCTCGAGGCGGGGCACCAGGCCCTCGAAGCTGCCGTGCCACTGGTAGCTCGAGCGCTTGCCCTTGAAGGTGAACTTGATCTCCTCCTCGCCGCTGCCGTAGAGCAGGATGTCGCGCGCCTTCTTCGGCAGCTTCTTCCACGGCGTCTTCATGGAGAAGCCGAAGGCCTCGGCGAGGTTCTCCACCATCCGTGCCTGGAACGACGACGAGCCCGGCTTCAAGAGCCCGATGGCGCCGCCGACGATCGAGGCCTCGGGGTCGCTCACCAGCTTGTCGGGGTCGACGCCGCGCAGCGTGCCCAGGCCCGAGCACTGGGAGCAGGCGCCGTAGGGGCTGTTGAACGAGAAAAGCCGCGGCGTGATCTCGGTCAGGCTGGTGCCGCAGTCGGTGCAGGCGTAGTTGCGCGACAGCGTCTCCTCGCGCTGCCCCTGGGGCGCCAGCACCACCAGGCCGCCACCGACCTTGAGCGCGGTCTCGACGGACTCGGCGAGGCGTTGCTCGACCCCCGGCTTGACCACCAGCCGGTCGACGACGATGTCGATCGTGTGCTTCTTCTGCTTGTCGAGCGCCGGCGGCTCGCCCGAGAGGTCCACGGTTTCGCCGTCGACGCGGGCGCGGACGAAGCCCTCGCGGGCCATCTGCGCGAGCTGTTTCCTGTACTCGCCCTTCTTGCCGCGCACGTAGGGCGCGTAGAGCTCGACGCGGGTCTTCTCGGGCAGCGCCATGACCCGGTCGACCATCTGCTGGACGGTCTGGGGCCGGATCTCCTGGCCGCAGCTCGGGCAGTGGGGCACGCCGATCGAGGCGTAGAGCAGGCGCAGGTAGTCGTGGATCTCGGTCACCGTGCCGACGGTCGACCGCGGGTTCTTCGACACCGACTTCTGCTCGATGGAGATCGCCGGCGAGAGCCCGTCGATGGCGTCGATGTCGGGCTTCTCCATCTGCTGCAGGAACTGCCGGGCGTAGGCCGACAGCGACTCGACGTAGCGCCGCTGGCCCTCGGCGAAGAGGGTGTCGAAGGCCAGGGAGGACTTCCCGGACCCGGAGACCCCGGTCACCACGACCAGCCGGTTGCGGGGGATGTGGACGGTGACGTCTTTGAGGTTGTGCTCGCGCGCGCCGCGCAGGATGATCTCGTCCATGGCAGGGCCGGGACTCTAGCAGAAGAAGGCGCCGGGATGGACAGCCGAGGCGGAAACCCGGCGAACTATACGGGGCGCACCTCCGGGTGGCAAGCTTCCTCAACCCGCACGCGGGACTACAAGGCATCAGGAACAGACCTCGGGTGTGGATTCCCTCAGGCTGTCCTTCTTCGTCCCGCAGGGACGGTGCAGCGATAGCCAGTGATTTCAATCACTGGTGAGGGTCGCGACCCTCCGGCCCCGCCCGCCAGTGACTACAGTCACTGGCTACCTCTCCACCGTCCCTGCGGGACGAAGAGTGGCGGCAACAGGGCGGACCGCGCGGTGCGCTCGCTGCGCATCTACGAGGGGACGACCGAGATCCAGCAGCTCGTCGTCGCGCGTCAGCTCTTGCGCTCCTGATCGACTGACGGTCGATGGAGACAAGAGAGGGGAGGTCACGCGGCACGGAGGTGGTGCGGGAGCTCTATCTGCGCCTCGTAGACCAGCTCATGATGGTTAAAGTGGCGCTATTTGAACGACTTATGGCTCCGGAGCCGCGTTGCGGACGGGTACTGGCAGTTGCCGAAACCCGTCCGCGACCGTTGCGGACAGGTACTGGCAGTTGCCGAAACCCGTCCGCGACCGTTGCGGACGGGTACTGGCAGTTGCCGAAACCCGCCCGCGACCGTTGCGGACGGGTACTGGCAGTTGCCGAAACCCGTCCGCACCACTTATGGAGGGCGTTTTACACCTGCAGATAACGCTCAATATCGCTGATGAACGTTATTCTGCAGGTGCAGAATCCCGTCCATATCGCTGATGAACGTCGTTCTGCAGATGCACGGTGGCGTCCATATCGCTCATGGACGTCGTTTCGCAGATGCATGGTCAGGTCTCTACCACTTATGGACGTCGTGTACAGGCGCCCGGTGGCGCCCATGGCGTCCCCTCCGTCCCTTCGGGACGAAGAGCGTCAGCAGCGTTTCGGCCTCGACGATCGCTTCGACGGCGACGGGCTTACGCTCCAGTAGGAGAGCCGCGAGATTCTTCTTCGTCAGAGCGACGTGGGGATGGCCCTCGCCGAGGAGCTCCCGGCGGGTGGCGAGGACCCTGGTCAGAAGTCCCCCGGCTTCTTCCAACCTCCCCAACGCATGGAGAGCCCGGTCGAAGTGGAGGATGTGGTAGTGACGCAGACGTTCCCGCAAGGGCCGGAGCGGCACGTCAACGTCGTCCTTGATCTGCTGCGTCCGTTCACCGAACGCCTCCGCGGGGCGCGCCTGGCGATCGCGCGCAGGGAAGCTCCAGGGCTGGCTCTCGTCCGTGGTCCCCAGCTCGTGTAGAATGCAGTCCATGAAGACTCTGGTGGTCACGGTCGAAGACGAGGTCGTCGCGAAGCTTGCGAGGGTGGCACCCGAGCATTCACAGCGACAGTCCGAGTTCGTCTCCATGGCTCTCCGCAAGGCCCTCTGGGAGTTGGAAGAACGGGAGACGGCCGAAGCATACGCCCGTCAACCCGACTCCGCCGAAGACTCCTATGTGGACAAGGACGCCTGGGAATAGCCCGGGTCCGGCATCCGGGACCTCGACCCTTGAAGCAGTACGAGATCCGATGGGCCGACATGCCTGAGCCGATCGGCCGGCGTCCGGTGCTGCTCCTGTCACGTACCCCTGCCTACAGTTACCTGAACAAGATCATCGTCGCCCAGGTGACCACGACTGTCCGCAACATCCCTCAAGAGATCGCCTTGGGACCACGAGAGGGATTGAAGCGCCCATCGGTCGCGAACCTCGACAACCTCCATGTCGTGGTGAAGACGCGGATCGGTGAGCTCATCGGCGTCCTCGAAACGGCGAGAAGCGTCGAGGTCAAACGCGCCCTTGGCTATGCTCTCGACTGGCCTGAGCTGAAGATCCTCGGCTGACGGCGTTGATCGACCTCGTCGAGCAGGAACGCCGGGACGCCAGAAGCGGACGCGCCGACGATTCGCGTCGTCCGCAAGGGCATGGGGATCGAGGTCCGCCTCGAGCACGTGGAGCCGGGGTACAAGCCGCGGATGGTGGCTCTCGTCCCGGTACGGTCTCGGATCAGGACCCGTCCTCGGAGCCGTGATCCAGACAAGTCTCGTCGATGACGCCGGTGTTAGCATTCCGGCACGGTGCGATCCGCTCTCCTGCTGCGACGACTGGCGCTCCTCGCCCTCGCGGTCTCGGGTTGCCAGCCCTCGGGCCCCCCGCGTTCAGAGACCGTCGCGCTCGCCGACCTGCTGGCCGGCGCCGAGCTGCTGGCAGCGACCGCGAAGATCGACTTCGGGACCGCCGCGGCCCGCCCGCACCTGGTCCGCGGCTGGTCGTGGGACGAGAGCGGCGAGGAGCCGTTCGTGTGGAGCGTGGGGCCCGAGTCGGCGATCCGGTTCCACGTCTCGCGGCCCCACGCGCTCGAGCTCCGCTTCCGCTGTTTCGCGTTCCACTTCGAGGGGGCGCCGGCCCAGAGCGTCGACCTGGCGCTCAACGGGCATGCGCTCGGTCGCGTCGAGGTCGGTCAGGGACCGGCGGAGCACGCCGTGCCGGTGCCCGCGGCAGCGCTCCGCGCCGGAGCCAACGAGCTGTCCTTGAGCTACGGGCGGACGACGGCGCCGGAACGGGTCGCGGCGTCGGCGGACCGGCGCGCGCTCGGCGTGGCGTTCCACTGGCTGCGCTTCGTCGGTCTCGACGGCGCGGCGTTCCCGGAGGCGGCGGGCGACGGCCTGCGAGTGCCGGCCGGCAGCGAGGTGGGCTTCTACCTGCCCGCGCCGGACGGCTTGCACCTCGAGCTGCGGGCAGTCGAGCGCGAGGGCACGGGATCGCCGGTGCTCGAGGTGGCATGGCAGGCCGAGGGCGAGCCGCCGCGGACGCTGGCCGCCTTCGCCGCGCCACGGCCTCGGGCCGAGATCCCGATTCCTCCGGGCAACCCGTTCGGCCGTCTGGCCCTGCGGGCTACGGGCACCGGGGCGCTGCGCATCGACGGCTCCCTCGCCGGCGACACGGCGGGGGCGCCGTTGCCGGTCGCGGACCACGCCGAGCCGCGGCCTCCCCGCGAGGGAAAGCGGCTCAACGTGCTGCTGTACCTGGTGGATACCTTGCGCGCCGATGCCCTGGGCTGTTACGGCCAGCCGCTGCCGGCGACGCGGCGCCTCGACGCTTTCGCCGCCGACGCCGTGCTGTTCGAGAGCGCCCTCGCGCAATCGTCGTGGACGCTGCCGTCGACGGCCACGGTCCTGACCGGGCTGCGCCCCGCCGGTCACGGTCTCCACACCCTCGACCAGGGGCTGACGCCGGACGCGCTGACGCTGGCTGAGGTCTTGCGGGAACAGGGCTACCAGACCGCCGCGTTCTCCAGCAACCTGCTCCTCGGGCGCGAGAGCGGCCTGGACCAGGGCTTCGAGCACTACGCGGTGGGCACCGACCCCGCCGACGTCCTCACGCCCCGGGTGCTCGACTGGCTCGCCGCCCGCGATCCCGATCGTCCGTTCCTGCTCTACGTCCACACCATCGATCCCCACTGGCCCTATCTCCCTCCCGCCGACCTGGTCGCGCGTCTGCGCCCGGAGCCGATCGATCCCGCCCTGCTCTCGATCGACCTTCGCGACGACCTCAGAACCGGGAGGATCACGGTCGACGACGAGCTGCTGGGCGCGCTCGAGACGCTCTACCTGGCCGAGGCGTCGTTCGCCGACCACTGGTTCGGCGTGCTCCTCGACGAGCTCCGGCGCCTGGGGATCTACGACGAGACCGTGATCGTCTTCTTCTCCGACCACGGCGAGGAGCTTCACGAACGCGGCGGCTTCGGCCACGGCCTCCACCTCCACGCGGAGGCGTTGCGGATCCCCCTGATCATTCGCTGGCCGGGCGCGCAACGGCCGCGCCGGGAGCCGGCGCCGGTCGAGCACCTCGACGTCTTGCCGACCGTCCTGGACCTGATCGGGCTCGCTCACGGTCCGCTGCCCGGCCGCAGCCTGCGCGCCGCGCTCGCCGGCTCCGGAGCCCCGCGCGAGCGCCCGCTGGTCGCCGAGCTGCTCAAGGTCGACGTCGCCGACCGCGCCGTTCAGTGGCGCGGCTTCAAGCTGATCGAGGCGTTCTCGGTCGAGCGCGGCGCGAGACGCCAGCTCTTCCGGCCCGAGGACGTCGGCGAGCTGGAGGACATGGCCCGGGCCAGGCCGCTCTTCGCCGGCTATCTCGGCGCCCTGGGCCGCGCCGCGCTCGCCGGCTCTCCACCGGCCGTCCTGGTCGCGCCGGCCGAGCGGGACGAGTCGGTCCTGGAGGAGCTCCGGGCGCTCGGATACGCCCGGTGACGTCCCCGTCATATCCTGCCCATCGATGCGTCTCGCCCTCCTGACCCCCGGATTCAGCGCCTCCGAGGACGACCCGTGCATCCCCGCGCTCCTCGACCTCGTGCGCGAGCTGGCGGCGGACGACGACGTCACCGTCTTCGCCCTGCGCTATCCCCACCGCCGCCGGCCCTATGACGTCCACGGCGCGCGAGTGGTCCCGCTCGGCGGCGCGCAGGTGCGCGGGCCGCGGCGCCTGGCGCTCTATGCGCGGGCGCTCGCGGCCGTCCTGCGCCGGCGCCGCTTCGACGTCCTCCACGCGTTCTGGGCGCACGAGCCGGGCTTCCTCGCCGGCCTCGCCGGACGCCTGAGCGCGACGCCCGTGGTCGTCTCGGTCTGCGGCGGCGAGCTGGTGGACCTGCCCGACGTCGACTACGGCGGCCAGCGCCGCGCCGCCAACCGCTTCCTGGTGCGCCACGCCCTCGCATGGGCCGGACGCGTCATCGCCGGGTCCGAGTACCAGCGGCGTCTCGCGGAACTCTACGTCGACGCTGATCGCCTGCTCGTTCTGCCCTTCGGCGTCGACGTCCGCCGCTTCAACCCGGGCCCGCCGTCCGCCGAGGCGCGGCCGCGGCTCGACGGCGATCCCAAGCTGCTCCACGTGGCCTCGCTCTCCCCGGTCAAGGACCAGGCGACGCTGCTCCGGGCGTTCGCCCTCGTCGCGGCGAGGATCCCCGACACGCGCCTCCACCTGGTGGGCGAGGGCGAGCTCCGCGCGCCGCTCGAGGCCCTGGCGGCGGAGCTCGGCGTGGCGCCGCTGGTGCGCTTCCACGGCGAGGTGCCCCACCGCGACCTCCCCGACGTCTACCGCCAGGCCGACCTCTGCGTGCTCAGCTCGCGCTCGGAGAACGTCGCCATGGTGGCCCTCGAAGCGGCGGCCTGCGGCTGCCCTACGGTGGGCACGGCGGTGGGCGTTCTGCCCGACCTCGGCGGCGCCAGCCGCACCGTGCCGCCCGGCGAACCGCAGGCGCTCGGCGAGCTCCTCGCCGGCGTCCTCGGCGACCGCGAGACCCTCGCCGCCATGGCCCGCGAGGGTCTCGAGCGCGCGCGCTCCGAATTCGCTCTCGGGACGTCCGTGGCGCGTTTGCGAGAACTTTATCGCGAGGTCTTGCGTCCCGGCGTCGAGACCATATAGCCTAACGTGCATGCCTTCCATGACAGGTGAATACTTGACGCTGCTATCGAGCGGGCACTCAGGAGCCGCCGGCCCATGGCGCGGATGACCCTCGCCGCATTCGCCGGCCTGTCGCTGGCCCTGGGGCTCGCCGCCGGCCCGCAGCCGGAGGACGCCACCGCGACCTCCGCGACGCCGGCTACCCCCGCGCCCGCCGTCTTCATGGGGGCCGAGGTGTGCCAGCAGTGCCACTTCGACCGCTTCGAGAGCTACCAGAACAGCCCGCACGCCCTCGCCGGCGATCCGCGGACGCCGGCCGCCAAGCAGGCCTGCGAGACCTGTCACGGCGCCGGCGGCCAGCACGTGGACGGCGGCGGCGGGCGCGGCGTGGGCGGCGTCAAGCCGTTCAACGCCACCATGACGGCGGAGGCGAAGAACGCCGTCTGCCTGGAGTGCCACGCGCGGGGCATCGTGGCCCTGTGGCCGGGCTCGATGCACGAGAGCCGCGACCTGGCCTGCACCGACTGCCACAGCATCCACTCAGGACACACCAAGCTCCTCGCCGAGGCCAGCCAGCCGCCGGTGTGCGTCCGCTGCCATCAGCAGATCCGCGCCCAGCTCATGCGTCCCTCCCACCATCCGATCCGCGAGCAGAAGCTGGTCTGCACCGATTGCCACAACCCCCACGGCACGGTGAGCGAGCGCCTGATCTCGGCGACCACCATCAACGACAAGTGCTACGAGTGCCACGCCGAGAAACGCGGACCGTTCCTCTGGGAGCACCCGCCGGTGCGCGAGAGCTGTCTCAACTGCCACGAGCCCCACGGCTCGACGCACGAGCCGCTGCTGCGCGTCAAGCGTCCGCTCCTGTGCCAGCGCTGCCACAACACCGTCGGCCACCCGAGCGTGCTGTGGGCGCGGACGCAGGACGAGGAGGCGGCCGGCCTCTCTCCCTACGAGCTGCGCCGCCAGGGCCTGCCGGCGACCATGCTCTTCCAGCGCTCGTGCACCAACTGCCACGTCAACCTCCACGGCTCGAACCACCCTTCGGGCAAGCTCTTCCACCGCTAGGGAGACCACGGCATGACGCGCACCCCCGTCGTCCTCCTCCTCGTCTCCTGGATCCTGTGGGTTCCGGCGCCACCGATCCCGGCTCAGGAAGAAGCTCCGAGCGCCGAAGCTGAAAACGAGCCCTATCCGGAGCACACCTTCCGGCTCTATTCGCGGCGCCAGGTCGAGCTGCGCCTGCGCCCGGACGTGGGCCTGCGCGTGCCCCTGCTGGCGCCGGTCTTCTCGCCGCGGACCGCCGACTTCGGCGACCGCGACCGGGTCCGGAGCTGGCCGCAGTCCTCGGTGGCGTTCTCCCTCGACTTCTTCAACGCCGACGGCGAGCGCGACTCGGCCAAGGCCCAGGAGTTCCGCGACCTCGACGGCGACGCGGCGGTGGGCGTCGACGCCCAGTACCGCTCCGAGCGCACCTGGCTGCGGCTGACCGGCCGCCAGCTTCTGCTCGACGACCAGGACGCGCGCCTCGAGCTGCGCCGCGTCGGCGTGCTCGCGGCGAAGCTCGACCTCAACCAGATCCCGCACCGCTACGCTTTCGACGCGGCCTCGCTCTACGACGGCGTCGGCACCCTCATGCTGTCGATTCCGGACGCCAGCCAGGCGTTCCTCCAGGGCTCGACCTCGCCTGTCGACGCCGCGCAGCGCCTCTCCGAGCTGGTGGCCGGCGCCTCGCGGCACGACCTCGGGCACCGCCGCGACCGGCTCGGCTTCGAGCTCGACCTGACCGCTTTCGACCCGCTCGCCGTGGAGCTCGCGGTCAAGCACGAGACGCGCGAGGGCACCCGGCCATGGAGCGGCTCCTTCGGCCTCGCCAACGTCGTCGAGATCCCCTGGCCCGTGGACTACGAGACCCGCGAGGTGGCGCTGAGCGCCGAGTACAAGCTGCCCAGGACGCTGGTGAGCGGCAAGGTCCGCGTCTCGGAGTTCTTCAACGACGCCCACGCGGTGGCCTTCGACAACCCCTGGCGCCTGGTCGACAGCGGCCCCTTCACCGCCCTCACGTCGACCTTCGAGGAGGGCCCGGCGAGCGGTCTGATCGACCTCTACCCGGACAACCGGCAGGAGGAGGCCGTCTTCACCTTCGTCCGCAGCCAGCTCCCCGGCAAGTCGAGCTTCTTCGCCACCTTGTCCCAGGGCCGCCTCGAGCAGGACGACCCGCTCTTCCCCTACTCGACGAACACGGCGCTCACCGGTGCCCCGTTCGACCCCTCGGACCCGGGCAACCGGCCCGTCACCCGTGCCGACGCCCAGCTCGACACCCGGCTCGTCGACCTGCGCTGGACGTCGCGGCCCGCCGACGTCTTCGGGCTCCAGGTACACTACCGCGACTACGAGCTCGACAACGAGACGGCCCAGGTCTTCATCCCGGGCTTCGCGCCCGAGGACGCCTACTGGCGGCCGTACGGCGGCACCGCGGGGGGCTTCACCAACCTGCCCATCGCCCATGCCAAGAGCGAGCTCGGCCTCGAGCTCGCCTTCCACCTCGCGGCGGGCACCCGGCTGACGCTCGACTACGAGCACGAGGACGTGGACCGCGAGCTCCGCGAGGTCGAGCGCTCCGAGGAGCAGCGCCTGAAGCTCTCGCTCGACGCCAAGCCGGCGCCCTGGATGGACCTGCGCGCCTCCTACCTGGTGGCCGAGCGCGACGCCGAGGAATACGACTTCGCGCAGTTCTTCCGCAACCAGGGGATCCGGTTCATCCCGGTGCTCTCGTTCCTGCGCAAGTTCGACCAGGCCGACCGCGACCGCGACCGCGCGCAGCTCATGGCGAGCTTCTATCCGACCGAGTCGCTGGTGCTGGGCGCTCAACTGATCGTGGGCGAGGACGACTACCCGGAGTCGAGCTTCGGGGTGCTCGACGACGAGCACCAAGTCTACTCCGTGGACCTGAGCTGGGCGGCGTCCGCGCGCCTGAGCCTGTTCGCCTCCTACAGCTTCGAGCGCTACCAGGTGGCAATCGCCGGCCGCGAGTGGATCGCCTTCGGGCCGGTCGACCCGTTCCGCACCGAGCCCGGGCTCGACTCGCCGAGCAACTGGACGGCCGACACCACCGACGAGATCGACAGCGTCGCCTTCGGCCTCGAGGTCGAGCTGATACCGGAGAGGCTGCGCCTCGACCTCGCCTACACCTGGTCGAAGTCCGACGGCATGATCGCCTACGGAAGCCCGATCGGCGAGGTCGACAACAACCCCGGCACGCCCGCCGACTTCGCCGCCGTCGACGACGTCACCTGGTACAACCTGAATCCGGAGCTCGAGTACACGGTCGGCGAGCGGCTGGCGATCTCGCTCGCCTACGTGCGTGAGCGCTACGAGATCCTGGACTTCAACGACGAGGGCTTCGAGCTCGTGCCGACGGCGCCCGACGGGTCGTTCAACGGCGGTCTCTTCATGGGGACCCTGCCCCTCGACTTCGACCTCGACGTGGTGGTGCTCAAGCTCAAGGTGGGGATCTAGGCCATGAAGCACCCTCCGAGTTTCCTGCTCGCGCTCGTGCTGGGCCTCCTCGCGTCCGCGCCGCTGGCGGCGCAGGGCGAGTGGGGCGAGGAGGAGGCGCCGTGCGCCGGCGCCCTCCGCCAGCCCGCCGAGCTCGCCGGGCTGCTCGCCCGGGTGGGCAAGTACCAGTCCACCTACGTGCTGGTCTTCCGCGAGGAGCACGCCGAGGAGGTGGCGGCGCTCGACGCCCCGGCCGTCGCCGACCTGCGCCTCGCCGTCCACGCCGAGAGCCCGGCGGCGGCGATGGCCGCCGGAGCCGGCCTGAGCGGTTACCAGACCCCGGCCTTCGATCCCGCCGACGCCGGCGCGATCGTCGCCGGGGTGCTGGCCGGCGACCTCGACGTGGGGCTCGTGTGGGCGCCGCTCGCGGGCCTCGCGGTCCTGGAGCTCGACCTCGACTACGCGCTCAGCCTGCGCACCGCGGGCGGACCCACGCCGCCGCCGGCCGCCCTGGCGGCTGCGGCCTCGGCAGAAGCGTCCGAGTGCGCCGCCGCGATCGAGTCGCTGCTCGGCGGCTATGGCGTGGTGCCGGCCGAGAAGCTGGTGAAGGTCGACGTCCGCGACCTGCTCCACCTCCGGCCGCCGCCGCGCGACGACGCCGCGGCGCGCCGTGGCGCACCCCTCTACGCCCGGCACTGCGCCAGGTGCCACGGCCCCGACGCCGTGGCCGCTCCCGACGCCCTCGCCCCGGTGGACCTGCTGCGCTCGACGCCGCGGTTCTCCTTCCCGGGCTTCCTCTACATCGTGTGGAACGGCCGCTCGCAGAACGGCATGCCCGGTTTCCGCGGCGCCCTCACCCAGGAAGAGGTCGAGCTCATCTACCAGTACGCTCGGGAACGCAGTCACGACGCCACCGCTCAGGGTGCCCCCTGAGCTCATCCCGACCCCCAAGGAGGCCAAGAATGCACCATCACAAGACGCTTCACCGTTTGAGCTGGCTCCTGGTCGTCACGGCCTGGTTTTCGGTGGAAGCCGCCGCGGCCGGCGGCGCCATCGAGGGCAAGGTGGTCTTCACCGGCAAAGCGCGCCGCAATCCGCTGATCGACATGGGAGCCGATCCCAACTGCCTGCAGATCAACGCCGGCAAGAAGATGGTCCAGGAATACGTCTCGTTGAACGAAGACCAGTCGGTGGACGACGTCTTCGTCCACGTCACCGGCGACGTGGCCGCCGGCGGCGCGGCGCCGGCGGACGCGCTCGTCGTCGACCAGCGGGGCTGCACCTACCATCCGCGAGTCGCCGGGGCGGTGACCGGCCAGGTGCTGAGGATCGTCAACAGCGATTCGACGCTCCACAACATCCACACCCAATCCGACGCCGGCAACTCCTTCAACGTCGGCCAGCCGGGAGCCGGACAGAAGTACGAGCACAAGCTGCGCGGCCAGGAGGTCATGTTGCGGCTCAAGTGCGACGTCCATGAATGGATGCGCGGCTTCGTGGGCATCAAGAGCCACCCCTACTTCGCGGTCACCGCCGGCGGCGGCGCTTTCCGCATCGAAGGGGTGCCGGCGGGCACCTACACGCTCCAGGCTTGGCAGGAGGTGCTCGGGGCGCTCGACCAGCAGGTCGTCGTCAAGGACGGCGAGACGGTGACCGTCGAATTCGCCTACGGCGCGCCGGGCTCCGGCTCCGGCTCCGCCGCCCGTCTGCCGGCGATGCCCGTCCGCGACCTGGCCGTCACGGCGCCGACGAAACCCTGAGCTTCTCTTGAACCTCCGCTTCGCGGCGCCGGGCGGCCACAGCCGCAACGTCTGCGCGGGCCTGCTCCCCCTCGGCCGCTACGGGGCGGCCCGACGCTGACGCCCGGCCTCATGCCGCACAGCCCCGCCCTCGACGTCGGCCTTTCCCTCTACTGCGAGGACACGGACCAGCGCGGCTTCGCGCGTCCCGAAGGCGACGCCTGCGACGCCGGGGCCGTCGAGGGGGTCGTCACCGGGGTCGACGTGCCCGCGCTCGGCGGTGATCGCCGTGCACCGATTCAAAACCGTTCCGCATTGAGTCCGGGTTGTGGTGCGGGCTCACGAGCCATTGAAAACAATTCCGCCGCTGGAGTAGTCACCATGCTAAACAACGACATTCTCCATATCGTCAGCGCTGAGGTAGCGGGCGATCATCGCCTGCGCCTCGAGTTCGACGATCACACAGGGCGCGACCATGGTCGGGGTAAAGAGATACCCGATGTCCCGTCAGGGACCGGCCAAGCGGGCGAGCGTGGGAGAAAGCGTGGTCGGGATACGTCACCGTATTTATGGAAAGGGGCACGCCTCGGTCGGCCCTTCGGGACGAGGATGGCTGCCACCACCATCCGGGGAGGCATTCCGACGTAGGGGCAGGCCCCCGTGCCTGCCCGAGGGCCGCGCCAGCGGCCCTCTTTCCGGAATGGGACGCGACGCGTCCCAGGGTGCGGACCCTGGGCTTTGATCGAGCAATCGACGTCCAGCTTATTGGCGAGTGACGCCGTCAGGCATCGGCGGGTAGAAGGCGAAATGGACGACCTTTGAGCTGCAACACGACCCGAAAATGTCGTTCGTCGAGGGTGAGGATGGTGTCACATTCATAGCGATCGGCGAGCACGACGATCGAAGCGTCTGTCAGGCCGATCTCGATATCCGCGTACTTCTCGATCACGCGCGCAGCAAAGCCAGCTCCTCGACGAGATCGAGTCCTGCTCGAGGAAGCGCTCAAGGACGAGCTGGTCACGATCTAAAGAGGAAAAGGTGAAATGAAAACCATCGGAAGAATCAGGAGCCATATACGACTTAAGTACAGTGCCGTCGAGAAAACCAGGGCAACAATCGTTGAGCTTCAGAAGGAGAGCCTGGACCACTTGGGCGCTGATCCCGACGCCGCGGCGCATACGGGAGACGAGAGGCTTGCGGTTGCCTACGCGTTCGCGGCCTATCTCGGCATCGTAGCGGAGCTGTTAGAGGCAGCTCTGAAAAACTTGGAGAAGATCAAGGATATCAAAGAACCAGAAGCCCGAGCGCTTATAGAGCAATGGAGAACCGAGTCGGACGACTCGGATCTTGAGGGCGCTTGAATCGTCTTCTCCCACGGCGCCCCCCATCCGGGGCGCCGACTTTTTCTTACCGACAGGAGAAGTTGCTCGATGCATCGCGATCTTGACCAGGTACTGAAGGACCTTCGAGGTTTTCTAATGAATGAAGCCCGCAACGTTGGAAGCATCGCCATGTCTCTGCGAATCTCCACGAGAAGGCTCGCGCCCTTCCACCAGGATTCCAGAGTGGTTGCCTTGGAGCGCGGTATCGAGGACGCATTGGAGGCGCTCTGGAACACGAGGGCGGCTATCGTCGACCTGGCGAAGCCGCTGCCGGCACGCGAGGTCGGCGAGAAGAAGCCTGCTCCCCGGCGGCGTAGGAGGAAGGCCGATCGTAGAGCGGATGACGTCGATACCAAGGGGGACGAGTGAGGCGGCTCACCGGGCTCACATGGAGAGACGGTTCGGGATGCATCCGATTCTCGAGTAGTGGAGGAGACCGCAAACCCCGCCTCACCCTTTTTCGGCTGGACGGTGTCTATCTACTTGGAGGCCCTGACGCGGCTTGAGGCTTGGCCGGGAACATGGTAGACTCGGACCATTGCAGGGCAGCCGAGGATGGTCTTTGACATCTAAATGGCTGGTGGAAAAGGACTTAGACGGTCCAGAGAGCTAGGTGGCGCTAACCTCCCCGGAGGCCGAAAACGGGGGGAGGTTAGCGGAAACCCTTCAATCCCTCTAACCTATTGGCTGTGAACGACTTACGGCAGGGGCGCCGAAATGGCACGCCGCTCTGGGGCGGTTTTGGTGACTCAAAAAGAACTTAGCGCTACGCGCGAACTTTTTGACTCCATAGGTATGTCGGCTGCCAGCGATTGATCGGGGGTTCACGGGGAAGCGAAGCACCGCGGGCCTCGATCTCGGGGCGCAGACCCCAGCCGGCAT
>Ga0299906_10000039_pt1 | contig 129508 bp, 110 predicted proteins | sample RVTome_14_FD_200259 | JGI IMG/M metagenome (GOLD analysis project Ga0299906, IMG submission 200259) | Soil microbial communities from uranium-contaminated site in the Upper Colorado River Basin, Wyoming, United States - RVT145D125 (version 2) ...
CCCTGACGGTGGCGGATCTGACCTACCTGATCCGGGTGATCAGCGGCGCGGTCAGTCCGACCATCGAGGCGAAGCTGAGTCCGTATGCGGGTTCGGCCACAGTCACCACCCGTATGGAGGGTGAGCAACTGACCATCAGCACGTCCTCCCCGGCCAGCTTGGGCGGCGGACTCTTCGTGTTCCGCTATGATGGCCAAGCCATCGGCGAACCGACACTCAGCACCGCCGCCGAAGGGATGCGCATCCGTTCGCGCGCCCGCCATGGCGAGCTGCGGGTGTTGATCTATCCCGATGCCGACAGTCCCTCCAGCATCGCCGGGGGAACGCAGGCGCTCTTCAGTGTGCCGGTAGCCACAACCTCGGAGATCACATTGACCGACCATCAGCTCTCCGATGTCGAGGGACGGTTGCTGTCCAGTCAGGCGGCATCGGTTCAGCGTCCGACGCAGTACGCACTGGGCCAGAATTATCCGAACCCGTTCAATGCGGGGACGGTGATACCGTTCGATCTGCCCGAGGCGGGAGACTGGAGCGTGACGGTGTACAACGTGGCGGGTCAGTCGATCCGTGGCTACACCGGCCACTCGGAAGCGGGCCGTCAGCAGCTCAGTTGGGATGGCCGTGACGACCGTGGTCAATCAGTCGCCTCGGGAGTGTACTTTTACCGCGTGCAGTCCGGGGACTTTGTCGCCACGCGCAAGATGACGCTGATGAAGTAGCACCACACATCACCGCGTACGACAACACAACCCCCTGCCCCGTGATCTCACACGGGGCAGGGGGAATTTTTGGTATCCGAGTCTTACGGGAGACACAATCAAGGAATTGCAACACTCCGCGGGCAGGGAACGCCAGTCTTTCGTCAGTGGATTTGCGCAAGTTGGCGCAGGCGCGCCTTGGCATCGGCGAAGGCCGTAAGGCCGGGGTCGGCGGTTTTCCAGATGCGCGTGAACGTGCGATACTGATCCTGCGCCTGCACCGTCCAGCCCGAGGCCTCATAAGCGCGTCCGAGCCAGTAGTGCACCTCGACCGAATTGATCGGGTTCTGTGCGCGGTACTCATCGTGGCTTTCGAGCATTTCGCGCCATTCATCGACCGACTCGCCCAGCCGTCCGGCGTGGAATAGTGCGAGCGCATAGTAGAATCTCGCCGAAAACATCATGGAGCGCCGTGCGGGATGGGCAAAATGCTCGGCGGCGCTGTTATAGTCTTCCAATCCAAACGCGACCCAGCCCTTGGCCCACGCGAGTGCATCGACGATCATCGTGTTGTTGGCGGTGTCGCCTCGGACCGACAGGTCCAGCGCCTCAAGCGAGTCGCGCGCCGCCGCGAGCCGTCCGCTTTTGGCCAGCAGCATGATGTGATCGGCACGGACAAAGGCGCGGTTGTGCGGCTCGAAACTGTCGGCCAGGTCACGTATGCTCTGCAGCTCCGCCAGGGCGTGGTCGAACTCTTCGCGTTTGGAGTAGATCATGAGCTTGTACATGTGCTTCGTCGACATCGGCTGATTGCTGGCGTTCTCGAGCCGGTCACTGGCGAGGCCCGCATCGAGCATTCGGAGCGCCTCGCCCAGCCGTCCCTGATGCATCGAAATGAAGGTGCGGTACAGACGTCCATCGGCACGAACATCGGACAGCTTGTGATCGAACAACCGTCGGAAGGCGCTGTCGGCGGCCGCATAATTCTCCGAATAGATCTGCATGAAGCCGAGTTTGGCGGCGGAGTGATAAAACCCGGGGTTGCGCTCCAGGGCCGCGCGATACGATTCGATCGCTGCGCCGGCATCGCCGTCGGCCGCCAGAAAGTCGCCGCGCGAGTCATACGGGTTGGCCTCGTCGGGCGCCAGCGCGATGTAGCGATTGATCGCAGTCAGTGACTTTTGATGCTCGCCCTTGTAGTGGTAGCAGTAGGCGAGTTGGTTGTACGCGATTTTCTTGGTCGAGTCGATCGCCAGCATCTTGTCGTACCAGAGGATTGCCTCGTCGTATTGGTTTTTGGCGATGTAGACGGTCCCCAGATACATCAACGCTTCGGTTTCGTTCGGATACCGCAGCGCGATGGTCTTGAGCAGTTCGATGGCGCGTGGATAGTCGCCATCGGCCCACGCCTCCGCACTCTCGATGTACAGACGTTCCATCGGCGTGACGCGTTCGATGAAGTTCATCGCGTGCGCGATTGCCCAGCGTTGTTGATCGTACATGCGGCGGGAGCGATACGAACGCGCCAACTGCGACCATGCCGACGCGAAGGTCGAATCGATGCGTACCGCCTCGGTGAACGATTCGATGGCCGCGGCATAGTCAAGCTGATCGAACTGATCCATGCCCCGCAGGAACGCGCCATACGCTTCGGGAGAGTGGGTGGTCACGTCGGCAATTGCGCGGTCGGCCTCGCCGCCGGCGGCGTCCGGCAGGGACAAATCGTTCTTGATGACTCGGGCCAGACGGTCGACGACGTTGAAGATATTATCGCCGGTGTCGCCGTTGATACGCTGCGAGGCGAGAATCGTCCCGCTTTTCGCGTCGGAAATCTGCGACGTCAGGATGATTTGCGGCTCGATCTGCAACACTTCGCCGGTCAAAATCCAGCGTGCATTGGCGGCGTCGGCCACGCGGCCCGACATCGAGGCATCAAGCTCCCCGAGGTCGTTGACGCCGAGCTGCCGGGCGATGTCGAGCATGCACTGGCGGCTGATTACGTTCATGAAACGCGATTCGGACAGATCGGTGATCAGCAGACTCGCAATCATCTGGCCGGTGCGGTCTTGGTTGCCCAACGCCGACACTTGCTCAAACTGCATGATGGCCAGCGTATTCTTGTCGGCGAGCGCTTGCTGCGAACGGAACATCGATAGCTTCAATGGTGAAAACAGGGCGGCACTCAAAAGCAGAATAAAGAACACGGCCGCAGCCAGACCCATGCGCAGCCAGCGTCGGCCGATATCGGGGACCGTGACCGGCCCGGAAGGCCACGACGGTCGGTTGGGGTCCGCTGCACCGGCACGCGCGGCCATCAACGCGGGGTCGCTGATCGCCGGATTGGACGAGTGTATGAGTGGGCGCAGATCTGCGAGCATTTCGCCGACGCTTTGGTATCGTTCATTCGGGTCTTTGACCAGCGCCCGACCGATTATGCGTTCCAATGCCGAGGGGCAGGCGGGATTGATCTGTGACGGCGCCGGGGGCGTTTCATTGATGATCGCATAGATCACCGCGGCCGCGTTGTCGGGTGAAAACGCGCGACGTCCGGTGACCATCTCGTAGAGCACCGCTCCCAGCGAGAAAACATCCGAACGCTGATCGGCCAGATCGCCTCGCGCTTGTTCGGGCGACATGTACGCCATCGTGCCGATCATCGCGCCGGATTGCGTCAGGCGTGACGCATCGACGACTTTGGCCAGGCCGAAATCGAGAATCGTGCCGCGTCCATCGCCGTCGACGATGATATTCTGCGGCTTGATGTCGCGATGCACGATACCCGCCGCGTGTGCGCGCGCCAGTCCCGCGCCGATCTGCACCGCCAGCGAGACCACTTGATCGACCGGCAACGGTCCATCCGCGACAATTTCATCAAGCGAGCGGCCATCGACATACTGCATTGCGATGAAGATGCGCCCGGATTCATCCTCGCCGACCTCATGCACAGTCAGGATGTTGGGATGCGACAGCCGCGAAGCGGCCCTGGCTTCGCGCAGCAATCGTTCGCGCGCCTTGGGATCGTTGGTGAGGTGCGACGGGAGAAACTTCAGCGCGACCTGACGGTCCAGACGCGTATCACGAGCAAGGAAGACCTCGCCCATGCCCCCTTCGCCGAGCTTTTTGACGATCTCGTAATGTGAAACGGATTTGAGGGACACGGAGTCGGCTCGTTGGTGTCGGCGGTGACATTCGGGCGCGGAAAGATCGGCCGCGCGGGATCAGGTCTTCTGCTACATTGTGTATCGGCAGTTTGCTGGATTTGCTTCGGGCGCGCAAATCAACGGCCCTAACCGCATATGGCGTTGTTGTTCAATATGTTACATCGGGTCTGTGGGGATCGGAAATTCCTTGAGGCGGCGGGTGACCCTGACCAGTCTTTGCTTTGGGTCAGGGCTTGCCGAATTCACCTCCCCTCAGAGGCCAACTGTCCCTGACCACAGGCGGTCAGCGCCACAAGACCGCCGAGGACTTGGCACGCTGCGCCGGGACCATCCCCTACGAAATCACCTGTGCGTTGGGCAATTCGTTGTCGCTGGGTGCCCAACACAGGTAGTCAATAACGGGGATGAATCATCCGCCGTGCGCCAGACGGCCTGCAGTATTCACTTCAGAATTGTCATTGTCTTGGTTCCGACGGCAGTTGGCGTGGTCAGGCGCCAAAAGTAATTCCCACTGGCTAATTCACCACCGATGGTGTTGCGCCCGTCGAATGGAGCTGAAACCGGTCCCGGACCGTCAAACCCTTGGATTGTCCGAACCGTCCTTCCCAGAATGTCGACTACGTCGATTCGCCAGTCCTCAGCGTATGCCAACGAGAAGGAAAGGATTGTTGCCGCATTGAACGGGTTCGGATAGTTTCTTCCCATGCTGAACTCGTGGGTTTGGGTACCGCTTATCGAGTCTCCCGGAACTGCAACTTTCACCTCATAACCACCCGGGAAATTGCACCAATCGTATCCGGTTGGGAAAAGGTTTGTATATGGGATCAGCGGCTTAGAGTACCTTCCATAAACATCCTTCACCACCACCGATGTCGAGAATGACTGCGGCACATCGAAACAGATCGTATCCGACAGTCCGGTCCTGAGATTCAGATAATTCAGCCCGTTCGGTAGCTTCTCGACCACGTGATAACCCTGTATCGCCCCGATCTGGTAGAGCGCGTCCGGGGGAGTCCAGTCGACCACGACCATCAAAGTCGGTGAGCAGTTGTAACCCCCGCCCGAGCTTTGCTGAGATGCGCCCTCCTCACCCATGGGACCGCCCATCGGACCCATCGGCCCGCCCGGGCCACCGAGGCACTCGTTTTCGTTTTCCTCGCAGAATTCAGGGGACAGCACCGGGGAATAGAAGTTCACGTACTCAACGTGTGCGGAATAGCACGACACCGGGTTGGGTCGCGATCGGACAGTGACTTCGCTGGAAAAGGCCGGCGTTTGGTGCACATTAGTGGGACGGATTCTGTAAGTGTACTGGGCGCTTCCCCATTGAATGTCGGTGTCGGTAAAGGATGAGCTGTTTGCCGGCAGTACGGCGTAGTCGACTTCCCATGCACCGCTCTCGATCTTGCGGTCGATGTGCCAACTGCTCTCATTCGAGAGGGTGTCCACCCAGCTCAGTTCCAACCTGTGGGGTGCTTCCTCTGACTGATCGACGGAGGCGGCGAGAACGGGAGAGACGAGGAGCTCCTCGCCCAGAGCGGAGTACTTTATCGAGACGTCTCCAGGGGCGCACGGACGGAATCCCACGTATTCTTCTGCGAGATCCCATATTTCGTAAACGTACGTCCTGATGGTTCCACCTGTCGGCGTGAGCGTTCCGGGGACAAACTCGGCGAATCCAATCCCGAGGTTGGGCGACCCCGCGCTGAGGCCGGTCGTCGAATTCGCACGTCCCCACGCCCCCGCAAAGTGGTAATACGTAGTTGGAAACGCGACAGCAGCGCGGACCTCGTACCTCTTGACAAAGTAGACGCCGGCCGCAAGGCCTTCCACGTCGTAGAAGGGACATGCGTACTCGCCCGAGACCGAATAGACTGACGGCGCGGATGTTACGGGGAGGTGCCTGAGCGTGTTTGGCGATTGGAGCATCCGGATTGCCGAATCGGCCTTGACCAGGCCATATCCAAATTCGTCATCCCGCCCTGGAGCGCCTTCGTCCTTGGCCGAGAGAAAGAGCACATTCGCAATGTCGTCATTCGACAGTTCCGGGTGTACACCTCGAAGCAATGACGCCACCCCTGCGACATGTGCGCACGCGTACCAAGTTTTGAAAACTTTCGCATAACCGTCGGGAGGGACAAGAGAGGTCAGCCAGTGAACCTCCTGTGAAGTCGTATCTCCGTCCGGCGCGACAAGGTCAACGACCGGCCCATAGTTTGAGAGTGAGCTGCGCTGACGATCGTCTCGGATGCTTCCGACGCCGATCACTCCGTCAAAGGAGGCGGGGTAGTACGAGTACTGCCCTCCATCGTTGCCGATAGGTGCAACCAGAACCACGTCATGCTTGTAGGCATACGCGAGGGCTGGGCCCTCAGCTCCGTCCGGGCCTGCAAACACCCGGCTGAGAATCATGACATCGGCTCCCGCATCAGTGGCGTCTCGTATATTGTCACCATTGGTCCTGCTCCAAGGCCAAAGCTCTTCTTCGTAGGCATAATTCAACACCGTGCATCCTTGGTCTATCCCGGCGATGCCGCGCTTCACTGCCCCACCGTTGTTTGCCTCAGCCGCAATAATTCCTACAATGCTCGTGCCCTCTGGGCTAAAGTTCCAGGGATCTTCATCCGGTACAATGCGGCTATTTCCCGAGACGGGGATGAAGTCGGGATGCGCGGAATTAGCAGCGTCTCCAATCACCGCCACTTTCACTTGATTGCTACCCGTGGTGAATTCCCATGCCCCAAGGAGACCGATGTCTACTCCCGGAGTCCCGCCTGACTGCCCGGTGTTTTTCATGTTCCATTGTTGGCTCCAGAGCGAGTCTTGCGGAGGGGGTGCCTCTGCACGGGAAACATTGGACCATCCGAAGCAAAGTCCGAGAAGGGTCAGGCAGACCACCTGTGTCGCGTGTTTTGTACGGCTCATACACGCCTCCTTTGTGTGATGAAGCCATAAGGTTCTACTGTGTTCCGTCGGTGAGACGTGTCTGCTCACCGGTTTGCACATCCAGGATCCATAGTCCCACCTCCTTTCCGGCAAGTATCGGATAGACGAGTTTTCTCCCGTCCGGTGAGAATGACATTTCGGAAGTCAGAAGTGGCGTGATCCCCCACGAGGAATCCGTCGAGCGGTCGAGCAGGACAAGATTGCCTATTTCGTCGATAATCACGTTTCTGTTATAGGCGACAAAGCGGTGATCGGGCGAAATGTGTGCTGTCCCCCCCCCATGTGACTCGCCACCAAGGAAGAGCGCCGATCCGATTGCCTCGGGACTGAAGACAATGAGCCGGTAGGGGCTCCGCATTGCGTCGTAACCGATAAGGGAATCGCTCTCATCCGGGAACGCGGAAGTCCAAAGAACATGGGTGTCCTGCGTGCTCCACCTGCGCAGACTATCCCCTGACAAAGTGACGGAATAAAGACCGCCAAGGCGGGCATCGTTGACACTGAAAAAGACAATGTTTCTTGCCTTGGAAAATGACGGGTGGGTGTGAGCCTCTCCTGAAGTCAATTGAACCAGAGAGTCCAAGTGTGAGGACAGCTTGAAAATCCCTGGGCTTGCCCCGAACAAGAGCCACGCGCCGTCAGGGGTCCAACTGAAGGCAAAGGGCGGAGGAAAATCGAGCGGGTGCTCACGGCGGACTTCGCCGGTGGCTGCGTCAAGAATGCTGACGAAGGAGCCTCGCTCATTTGAGTGATCTATCCGCGTTATGGCACATGCGATCTCGCGGCCGTCTGGCGACCAGGCGGGGGTATACCAGATCTGTTTGATCACCACCGGCTGGGGATCGTTGGATTTCGAACTGCAGGACGCCATCAACAGGATAACGAGGAACAACGTCCGCATCCATGCCCCCCGGCGTCCTGCGACCTCCGAAATCGTCGCCGTTCCGAATGCATGTCGCCGTGCATCCGGATCCCCGGACATCTGTTGCGGCATGATCTCGCGCATGGGCGCGCTCAATCCTTTGGTTGTGAGGAAGCTAGAGTCTGCCCTGTCCGTTGTCAACAGTAACCGGACGGGGGCCGTATTCGCGAAGCCGCGAAGCGATCGTCTCTTGCGGCATGGTCTCAGAAAAGTGGAGATGACAAATTGTGGTCAGCCCAAGGGCTCACCCGCACACGTTGGGGAGTCACGCCATTCGCGTCAACTGATATAGCCGCTCCCAGGTGTAGATCCCCGTCTGGTGGCCGTCGCTCCATTGGATTTGGATCGCGTAGCGTCCGACCGGACTGATTGAGAGCGGGTGTACGTCTTTCGGAACTGCTTCTTCTCGCAGCCGTTTTCGTCCTGACATCTCATCGATGCATTCGGCGCAGGGGCAGGCGAGCCGCAGCATCCGCGCCGGGAAGATAGTCTCGGCGCCGTTGTTCCAGATGACTTTGATGTCATGCTGGTTGGCGCGGGTAATCTCGATGGGACGCGGGGACTCTGCTTCGCTCATGGAGTTCGTGCGGGTCAGCCCTCTGGCCGCAGGCCCTATTTGATTCGTCAAACGCGCTTCATCGCTACACGATGATCGTCAGCCCAAGGGCTGACCGTCACGAAAATGCAAAAGCAGATGCTTCGCCCCTTCGTCCCGCGCCAAGGGCGCGGGACGAAGGGACTCAGCATGACATGTTGGACTTCCGGGGGATGCATGTTCGTGAGGGCCACTAAAACGTGATCTTCACCGGCGGTGCGGCTTGTTCCTGCATGTTCTGAATGCTCACACGCGCGGCCAGTTTCTCGGCGATGCTCTTGAATGCCTTCGCTGCAGGTGAATCGGGCTGCTCTGTAACGATTGGGCGCCCGGCATCCGATGTCTCTCGCAGATTGGTTGCCAACGGGATGTCGCCCAAAAACGGCAGACCGAGCCGTTCGGCGGCGCGCACGGTGCCGCCGTTGCTGAAGATGTCCTCGCGGTGCCCACAGTGCGGGCAGATAAAGTGGCTCATGTTCTCGACCATGCCGAGGATCGGGCTTTTCAGTTGGCGGAACATAATGATCGCCTTCTCGGCGACTTTCAATGCTACGTCCTGAGGGGTTGAGACCACCACCGCGCCAGTCAGCGAGATGCGCTGACACAAACTCAGATGGATGTCGCCGGTGCCCGGCGGCAGATCGACGATCAAGTAGTCGATCTCGCCCCATTCGACCCCGTTGATGAACTGATCGATCATCTTCGTCAGCATCGGGCCGCGCCAGACGACCGCTTGATCGGGCTTTAAGAAGAACCCCATCGAGATGACTTTGACCCCGTGCGCTGTCACCGGAATGATCCCCTTGGGTCCGGGGTGCGGTAATTCGCTAATCCCTAAAATTGTCGGGATGCTGGGACCATACACGTCGGCATCCATCAGCCCGACCGAGGCCCCGGTTTGTGCCAGCGACACGGCGATGTTCGCCGACACGGTCGACTTGCCGACCCCGCCCTTACCCGATCCGATGGGGATGATGTTGCGCACGCCGGGAATCTGTCCGGAGGCCATGTGTCCCATCGGGCGCACCTGTGCGACCATCGTGACGTTTGCGGTCTCGACGCCGTCGATCCCCCGAATTGCCCGCTCCGCCTCGGCCTGCAGTTGGTCTTTGACCGGACAAGCGGGAGTGGTCAGCTCCAACGTGACCTTGACCGCGCCATCGCAGACGGCGACATCCTTGACGAATCCCAATGAGACGATGTCGCGATGCAGGTCGGGATCGACCACCACTTTGAGCGCATCTAAAACCTGTTCTTTCGATACCACGTACAATGCTCCCGTTAGAGGGTCCGTTCGGCCCATTCGGTGGCACCCGACGGCCCATGGGGATACGCGCCAAACAGCGGATGTTTGGCCCTAAGCCGGGAAAAGTCAACCGATACGCGACTGGGGGTTTGCGAAATCGCTTGCCCGCAGGTCCAATCACCGGGTTTTTCCACACGGATCACAACACGATCCGCAAATCGAAAGGGGACATTGATGGAATTGGTGCAGGTGCTCTTACGCTGGGTGCATGTCATCTTCGGCGTGATCTGGCTGGGGACTGTCTACGCCCACGCGTTCGTCAACATGCAGGTCATGTCCAAGCTCAGCGGCGACTCGCTGAAAACTGTCGCGACGGAGATCGGGTCGCGTCTGATGTGGTGGTCGCGCCTGGGAGCACTGTGGGGGTGGGTGACCGGGATTCTTCTCTATGGAATGGTCTTCCACATGGGCAAACAGGTGTATCAGCCGGAATTCGGTTGGGGAGCGCTGGGCGGGATTTTGGCGATAGTGCCCTATGCCGGTGTCGTGGTCTATGAGCTGCTGGCGCGCAGCAACCTGGCAAAGAACGGCCGCCTCTTCGGGGCCAGTGGATTTGTCCTCGTCGCGTGTTATGTCGTCCTGATGGATCACCTTGCGCACTACAGCCATCGCTCCGTCAACATCCACATCGGGCTGCTCTTCGGCAATATCATGGCGTTCAATTTGCTCGTGCGTTCACGCGCGCTCATGAAAAGAATCGTCTCGGCGTTGACGGAGGGCGCAACGCCCGATCCGGCGCTGCTCGCCGAAGCGGGAATGCGCGTACGGCACAATGTCTACCTGTCGGTGCCGCTGCTCTGGACGATGCTCAACCAGCACACGACGGCGCTGGCGGGCGGCAATTTCGGTCTGACGTCCCAGACCGCGTTTGTCGTGCCGCTGCTCGTGATTCTGATCGGCTGGCATATCGTGTTTCACTTTCTCCGTCGCGCAGGAAAGCTGCAAGCGTCGTGAGATTGCAGCGGCGCGCGTGTGTTGATCACGGCTTGCCTAAGAATCGCTCGATGCACAGAAGCGCCTCGATCGACGAGCACCCGATGGAGATGGAATCGGCGCGGGCTCATCACGGTGAGTTTTGTGAACCCTGACGGATCAGGCACCGTCAGAGTCACCCAGCCGAACGGGACGCAGAATGTATCCCGGCCGCGCTGCTAAGCCGTCCACACAGCAGAAGCCCCCGATCTTCAATTGCGGATCGGGGGCTTTGTTTTTCGGGATTCGCGATTGTCGTCAGTTGCCGCCGCCGGAGCCGTTGCCGCCGACCGTCCAGCGCTGGCCGGAGTAGAGCAATTTGCGCAGCAGGTCACGGCTGCCGTGTTCCTTGGCATCTTGGACTTGCGTCTCCAGCAGTTCGTCGTAGGTCGGTTCCTCGACGGCACGGAAGACACCGATCGGCGTGGGCAGTCCGATCTGTTCCATCCGACTCAATTGGAATGCCCACATGGAATTCGGCGTATGTTCGTCGTGGAGGGGCAGGTCCGATTCCGGGACACCGTCGGGACCGGTCTTGACTGATTCCAGCGAGAACCCTGTGATCCGGATGGCTTTGTCGCGGTTGGCCCCATAGATCAGCGGCTTTCCCTGCTCTAAGACCACCACGTTGTCGCTGCGCCTGGATTTGTCGGAGACATCATCCCAGGCGCCGTCGTTGAAGATGTTGCAGTTCTGCAGAATCTCGACAAACGCAATCCCTTTGTGCATCGCGGCGCGCTTGAGGATCTCCTGCAGATGCGCCGAGTCGACATCGATGGTACGCGCCACGAACGTTGCCTCGGCGGCGATGGCGAATGAAATCGGGTGAATCGGATTCTCGATCGATCCAAAAGGCGTCGACTTGGTCATTTTGCCCCGTTCCGATGTCGGCGAGGTTTGCCCCTTGGTCAGTCCGTAGATCCGATTGTTGAAAAGCAGGACCTTTACATCAACATTGCGGCGCAGCAGATGCAGCATGTGGTTGCCGCCGATGGAGAGGCCGTCGCCGTCGCCAGTCGCCACCCAGACCGATAAATCGGGGCGCGCGCACTTGATGCCGGTGGCAACCGCAGTGCCGCGTCCGTGGATCGTGTGGAATCCGTAGGTGTTCATGTAATATGGAAAGCGACTGGAGCAGCCGATTCCCGAGACGAAAACGAGCTTCTCCCGGGGAATCCCCAATTCGGGGAGAACGCGTTGCATCTGTGCCAGGATGCTGTAGTCGCCGCAGCCGGGACACCAGCGGATCTCCTGATCGGACACGAAGTCCTGACGGGTCAACTTGGGGCCGGCGGTCGTTGTCGGTGTCATGATTTAGATGAGCTCCTCGATTTTGGACTGCACCTCTGCAATCTTAAACGGCTGGCCCTGCACTTTGTTCAGCCCGACAACCGGCAGACCGTACTCGCCGCGCAGCAGCATCCGCAGTTGCCCGAGATTCAATTCGGGAACGAGGACGGTTTCGAAGTCCTTCAGGATGCCTCCCAGATCATTGGGGAACGGCCACAGGTATCGCAAGTGCACGTAGGAGACTTTCTTCCCCTTGCGTCTCACATTTTCGACGGCGGTGCGAATCGGCCCGTACGTCGAGCCCCAGCCCACAACCAACAGCGTCCCCGAAGGATCCCCGTCAACTTTTGTCGGCGGGTAGTCCATTGCCACATGGCGGACCTTCTGCGCGCGCAGATAGACCATCGTCTCGTGGTTGACCGGGTCGTAGCTGACGTTCCCGGTCACATTCTCCTTCTCCAGTCCGCCGATGCGATGCTCCAGCCCGGGAGTGCCGGGAATAACCCACGGGCGCGCCAGAGTGTCGGGGTCGCGCTCGTAGGGATGAAAGACTTTCGCCTCGACCTCGCGCCGAATCGAGAATTCGGGCAGCGTGTCGATATCGGGCAGCCGCCACGGTTCCGAGGAATTGGCCAAGAACCCGTCGGAGAGAATGATGACCGGGGTCATGAATTTCGTTGCCAGCCGCACCGCCTCGATGGCAGTGGCGAAACAATCGGCCGCACTGCGCGGCGCCAGCACGACCACCGGGCACTCGCCGTTGCGCCCGACCACCGCCTGCAACAGGTCGGTCTGTTCCGACTTGGTCGGCATGCCGGTCGAAGGGCCGGCGCGCTGGACATTGATGATGATCAGCGGCAGTTCCGCCATCACGGCCAGACCGATGGCTTCACCTTTGAGCGCCATGCCGGGGCCGCTGGTACCGGTGGCGCCGATGTTCCCTGCGTAGGATGCGCCGATCGCGGCACAGATCGCGGCGATCTCATCTTCGGCCTGGAAGGTCTTGACGCCGAAGTCGTTTTTGTGCGCGGCCAGTGTGTGCAACATGTCGCTGGCCGGTGTGATCGGATAGCTGGCATAAAACAGCGTCGTCTTCGAGAGATAGGTGGCCGCCAGCAGTCCGTAGGAAATCGCCTCGGTGCCGGAGATGTTGCGGTAATCGCCCGGAGGCAACGGGGCGCGACGCACGGTGTAGTGGCTGGTGAAGATCTCGGTCGTGTCGGCAAAGTTGTATCCGGCCCGGAGTGCGGTCAGGTTGGCAGTGGCTACATCCGGCGTGTTTCCGAACTTCTCGTTGATCCATTGCACCGTCGGTTCCAACGGACGATCGTAGAGCCAGTAGACCACGCCCAGGGCGAAGAAATTCTTCGAGCGGTTTTTCTCCTGAGCCGTCAACGGCACCTCTTCCAGCGCCCGGGTGTTGAGTGTGGACATCGGGATCTGGATGAGCCGATACGCCGCCAACGAACCGTCGTCCAGCGGGCTCTTCTCGTATCCCGCCTTTTTCAACCCCTGCGTGTTGAAGGAGTCGGAATTGACGATGATTGTGCCGCCCCGCCCCAGATCGCGCAGGTGCACCTTCAGCGCCGCCGGATTAAACACCACCAGGACATCGGGGGCATCGCCGGGCGTGTGAATCTCATGTTGCGAGAAACTGATCTGAAAGCTCGACACGCCGGGAAGGGTCCCCGCCGGGGCGCGTATCTCGGCAGGGAAATCCGGAAAAGTGCCCAGATCATTGCCGGCGATCGCGGTCGCCAGCGTAAATTGGTTTCCCTGAACTTGGATGCCGTCCCCGGAGTCGCCCGCAAAACGAATCGTGACCCGTTCAAGGACTTCCGGTTCCAGTTTGGGGTGCTTTTTGTCTGCTGCTACAGTCGACACGTGTCTATCCCTTTGGTTGATTGAATACGACGCATGTGAGTGGAATTTGGAATACGGCGCCGGCATGAGGGCGCGGACTCCCACTATACGAATTCCGGGGGTTTCTGGCAATGCGCGGAGGAATTTTCTGACAGGCCGAATGTCCGTCCGCTGGCGCCCCGAGACGGTGCCGGATTGCCTGCCCCGTCGGCCGGTTTTCGCCGTCTGCGGCGGGGCCGTCTCCGTCTGATCCGTAATCGACGCCAGTGACCATCAGTAATTCACCGTCTTGCTACGCCCCAACAGATGAAAAGTTTGGTCGGCGTGGCACGAGAGCGTCTGTTTAGCGTATCGGCATTGTCAGAGTCGCTGCCAGCCCGAATGGCAGAGAAAAAAACGGCCCCGGAGCTATCCGGGGCCGTCGGCCGGGTTTCCAGTCACCCGCAGTCTAATCCGAGCATGGATCACAGTAGGCCGTCGCCGGGTCGGCGGCCCGGAAAATCACATTGATGAGCTTCACATAGTCGAAGACATTGGTCACGCCGTCGCAGTTGACATCGGTGGGCGACCGTGGGCAATCCGGCGAGGAATCGATCGCCGGCGGTCCATTCCGGAAGGCGATGTCGACGGTCCTGACGAGGTCGAAGACATCGGCGACCCCATCGCAAATCGGGTCACCGAAGCAATTGCATTGGCAGGGGATGATGGTGATGACCCCGTTGGTGAATTGTACCGGATATGCTTCAAAGTTTTCATCGACCATCGCCAGATGGGTCACGGGCAGGGCACACATCGTGTCGATTTCGAAGCTGCCGGGTGTGGTTGTCACATCGAATGTAAACAGAATGGATGGCGTTCCGGATCCGGGCGCTCCGTCGCTGCCGGGGCTCATGGTCTCGAATCCGTAGGAATCTCCGGTAAAGTACACGCCGCTTGGACTATCGAAGTACGCGGATCCCAATGGGGGGACGACGAAGTTCCCGTATGTGCTGGAGATGGGTCCACTGCAACTGTTTGATTCGCTCGGTGAATCATAGTAGGCTTTGGTTCTAAGATCCATAAGGGGACTTGACACGATTCGTCCCTGAACGATCAACTCGAACGAGTTGGTGATGAATGAGCCGGCGTCGATCGCCCTGATTTCGAATGGCAATACGATGGCTTTCACACCGACATCGTTGGATACAAAAGCACCGACTTCCACACCGGTCTGGCCCGCATAGACTGTTTTGGATTCAACGACGACCGAATTCGAGCCGGATGAAGCATCGGTTCCATCGGCGCCGGACACCGCCGGCACGACAAAGACCCCGACGAAAACAATAGCGATGGGCAATAGAAGCCGCCTCATGACCGCCTCCCATCAATCTGTGGATGCCCCAGACTTGAAAGTACGTTGGGAAATCGCTTTGTCAATAGGGCAATGGCGGCCCCGGAAGTAACCGGGGCCGCCGGAGGGATGTCTTCGGTCGGTCGTATGCAACTACTCCGCGCATGGAGCGCAGTGAGCCAATGACGGGTTGGCGTTGCGGAATGTGACATCGATGATGGCAACCACATCCAGCACGTTGGTCACATCGTCGCAGGTGACATCGGTCGTCGTACGCGGACAGGCCGGCGCCGGGTCCGGGATCGCCGGCTCGTTGCGGAAGGCGATGCCCACCGCTTTGATGACATCGAGGACATTGGTGACCCCCTCGCACACAGGATCACCGTGACACTGGCAGGGGCAGGGGATGATGGTGATGACGCCTTTCGCGAAGGACACGTCAATCGGTAGTTCTGCGCCGCATTCAATCATCGCCAAATGGTTTCCCGGTACGACACAGGCGGTGTCGATCTCGAAGCTGCCAGCCATGCTGCTCACGTCGAATGTCAGCACGAACGATGGCGTCCCAGTCCCCGGCGTGCCGTCGGTACCGGCTGTCAGACAAGGATTTGTGGCGTTGACGCCGAACCACATCACGGAGCTCGGGCTGGAATAAAACTCCGCCCCCGGTACGTCCGATCCGGTTTCGTAACTGCTGGAGACCGGGCCGCTGCAGGCCGGAGAGCCATCGGGGGAGTCGTAATACTGCAGGACCGAGAAGTCGGTCAGCCCGCTTGCCCCGACACGTCCCTGCACACCCAATGCAAATGAGTTGGCAATGAAAGAACCGGCATTGACGCGTCGGAATTCCAGCGGCAGGACCAGACCGGTCAGATCGACGTCGTTGGTCACAAAGACGCCGATTTCGACATTCTGCTGACCTTCCTGCACAGTCCGGGACTCGACGACCACCCCGCCGGGCAGAGGTTCGCAGACATCCCCGATTCCGTCGCCGTCTGTATCAGTCTGGTCGGGATTATAAGCATCGGGACAGTTATCGCAGGCGGTCCCGACCTGATCGCCGTCGGGGTCCTCCTGAGTGGCATTCGGGGTCCCTGGACAGTTGTCGCACACATCGCCCGCCCCGTCGCCGTCGCTGTCTTCCTGGCCGGGATTGTAGACCGTCAGGCAGTTATCGCTGATGTTGAGGACACCGTCGCCATCCCAATCTCCGGCCGGAGTACGTGCGGATAACCAGATGTCGAAACCTCCCATTCCTCCGGTGCGCTGTGATGAAAAGAACAAAGTATCGCCGGATGGGGACGTCGTCGGCTGCCAGTCGTACACCGAAGAATTCACCGCTGCCCCAAGGTTTCGAGGTGGTTGCCAGACACCGCCGATCTTGAATGATTCGAACAGATCATAGCTGCCGTATCCGTCGGATGTATTCAACCAGTCGATAATCATGTAGTTGGACGCAAACCCGACCACACCGCCGAAGTCGGTGGATGACGCAAGTTCGGGAATGTGGACCAGCGCGCTCCAACTCGAACCTGTCCAGTTCGAATAGAAGACATTGGCCCATCCGGAACTGATCCCCGGACGCTCCGCGGCCGTGTAGTACTGCGCGCCATCCGGAGAAATCTCACCGGCAAATTCCCCTGCCGGCGTGTTGATCGGGCCGGGCATCAGAGTCGCCGGTGCCCACTCCATTCCAGTCCACTGAGACTGGTAAAGGTCAAATCCACCCGGGCCCCCGGAACGCTTCGAACGGAAGTAAATTGTCTGACCGTCGGGCGAGATCGACGCCTTTTGATCCTCTGCTGGGGAATTGACGTCGGGTCCCAGATTGACGGGGTCAGCCCAAATGTCACCGTCGCGGATCGACATCCAGAGATCGTAACCTCCCGAACCGCCCGGACGGTCGGATGCGAAGATCAACATTTGTCCATCGGCCGAGATGTCGCATTGTCCCTCGTGATACGCCGTGTTAATCGGCGCACCGACGTTGACCGCCGCTCCCCACTCGGGCGAATTGTTCGGATTGGGATCACAGGCATTCCCTAATCCATCGCCGTCCGTATCACTTTGATCCGTATTCGCAATCAACGGGCAATTGTCAACATCGTCCGCGACGCCGTCACCATCCCAATCACCCAGCGTGTAAGGAAACGCACCGATGTCGTCGCGGGAACCGTCGGGATCGTTGTACGCCGGATCGGGATCGCCGGTATTGATGCAGGGGGACAGCGGGTTTAACATGTAGTCCCACGCGTCAGGGTTCGTGTAGCCGGCGTCGGTCGAAATCGAATGCGCGCCCGGACTGCTGCCGATACCGCTGTGGTTTGATGCGTGGTTGTGCCAGGCATCGTTGTAGTCCTGGACAAGCGTGGTCACGCCGGCTCCGACGTAAATCCCCGACCCGGGTGAACCGTAATTGCGCGTGACGATGTTGCTGACAATTTCCGCGTAGACCGCGTTGGTCAGATAAATCCCGCCGCCGTTGCGGGCATTGTTGGAATCCAGCGTATTGTTTCGAATGATGACGGTATCGACGTTCGAGGCATAGGCACCGCCGCCGTCACGCCCCGGTGTCCGGTTGTCGACAAACAGGTTGTTGATGATGAGCGCCGACCGACCATCGTAAACATGAAGTGCGGCGCCGCCGGTCGTGAAGAAACTGCCGCCGGTGTTGTCGATGAAGCGATTTCCGACGGCAACCATCTCGGCAAAATCGCTGATGAGCATTCCCGAGGCCCGCCCTGCCGAACGATTGCTGATAAACTCGTTGTCGTATGCCCAGATCGATCCGCCGCTTCGCACATAAACGGCCGCTTCGCGGTTGTTGATGAGCCGACAGTCGCGAATCGTCACGCCCGATCCGACGCATTCGACCGCCTCGTTATTGTGGATGTCCACGTCACGCAGAGTGAATCCGACAATCAGATTCCCGACTCCGGACGACCCCGGGATGTTGATCAAATCCTGGGTGACGTCGGCGGCGTGAAGGATCGTGACGGCGCGTCCTGATTCCGAGATCAGCGCCAGTTGTTTCCCGGCGAAGTTGAGGTTGACGTAATAATCACCCGGCGCAACAAGAATGGTATCGCCGTTCGAGGCCGTCGTGATCGCCGCTTCGATCGTCGACTGCTCCAATGGCACGTGAATAACAGTTGCGCGAGATTCAGTTCTCGCTGCCAACAGCACAACAGCAAAACTGGCGATGATCAATATCAGTCGTTTCATGATCGTCTCCCCGCGTGTGCCTGTGAGCCCCCGATGCCAAAGTAGCGAACGATCGTGCCTTGTCAATCCTGTTGGACCCGATCAGCAACGAATCCTACCGCTCGCCTGACCGATTATTCCACCCCCATGTCGGTCGGGTTTGAACTGCATTGGACGGTAATGGCTTGTGGCAGTAAAGGCGGCGATTTAGCTTTCCGGGCGGAGTGGACGTTTTGACAAGTTCAGTTTCAAGAATGCTTCCGGAGCACCGATGACGCCCGAAACCCCGCATCGGATCGTCGACTGTCTGATCGATCCCTCGGCAACGATCATTTCTCCGGTCAATCTGTACGGCTGCACGATCGGCAAAGACTGTTTGGTGGGCCCGTTCACTGAGATCCAGCGTGGCGCGGTCATCGGCGACCGAACGCGTGTGCAATCGCACTGTTTTGTCTGCGAGTTGGTCACGATTGAAGAAGATTGCTTTATCTCCCACGGCGTCATGTTCACCAACGACCGCTTCCCGCCGTCTCCGCGTGAGAAATGGGAGCCGACATTGATCCGGCGTGGCGTCGTCTTAGGGAGCGGCGCCGTTTTGCTGCCGGTGACCGTCGGTGAAGGTGCGATGGTGGCAGCCGGAGCCGTTGTGACCAGGGATGTTCCGGCGCACGCGATTGTTGCAGGCAACCCGGCACACGTCGTGCGTATGCTGAAGTAGCATGGGCGATGCGCAGCCCATTAACTCCTGAATCCGAGAGAAACCGAGTCGCTTAGTGGGACGGCGTGTTCCTGAGCGCGGCGACGAAAGCGGTTTTGACATCATGCAGCGCGATGGACGATCCCGTCAATTCCACCATTGAGGTCATCACTTCGGCCGGGAGGCCACAGGGGGCGATGGCGCCGAAATAGCGCAGATCGGTTGAGACATTCAATGCCACGCCGTGATAGGAGATCCACTGGCGCACCGCGACGCCGATCGAGGCGATCTTGCGATCGCCGACCCACACGCCGGTGTGCGCGGGATGATGCCGTCCCGCGATTCCCCAATGCGCCATCGTGTTGATCAGGACGTCTTCGAGCCAATGCAGGAATCGATGCAAATCGCCCGTCAAGGCGCGGACATCGACTATCGGATAGGCGACCAATTGCCCCGGGCCGTGGTAGGTGACATCGCCGCCGCGTTCGACTGTGACATGCGAAACCGACTCGCCGGGATCGACAGGAAAGGTCGGTTGCGCCGGCAGTGTGCCCCGAAATCCCCGTCCGTAGGTGTACACATGCGGATGCTCGACGAAGAAAACCGAGTCAGGAATTGTTCCGTGCAGACGCTCGTCGAGTGCCCGCAGTTGGCGCGTATGGGATTCGTCGTAGGAGAGAGTGCCCCAGTCAGTGATGCGGGGGGCGAAGCGCCACTCGGGGCTCGCGACGCGTGTCCGGTGCACGGTTCGAGTACTCATAGACTTTCACAGCAGATTCTTCATCCATCCCTCCTATCCACATCGGCGGATGGGAGGGAAGGATGACGAGTGACACACCATGAGACAACGTGACTGTCGGGTATCTTACCCGATCGTCAGCATCAGCTCCCAGGGATTCTCGAGGCGTTCGCAGATGCGTCGGACGAACTGCACTGCCGTGTGGCCGTCGACCAGACGGTGGTCGAACGAGAGCGTCACATACATCATGTCGCGGATGACGATCTGGTCGTCGCGCACGACCGGGCGTTTCTGTATCAAGTGCATCCCGAGAATCGCGACTTCGGGCTGGTTGATGACGGGCGTTGACGCGAGCGCCCCGTACATTCCGGCATTGGTGAAGGTAAATGTCGAGCCGGAGACTTCTTCGGGTTTGAGCTTTTCGCGGCGGGCGCGATCGGAGAGTTCGGCGGCTTCACGCGCGATTTGGGCGATTGATTTCTGATCGGCAAACTTGATGACCGGGACAATCAACCCAACGTCGCGTCCGACCGCCATGCCCAGGTGGTAATACTTGCGCAGGATAATCTTGTCGCCCTGGATCGACGCGTTCAGCGTCGGAAACTCTTTCAACGCGGCAATCGCCGCCTTCATGAAGAAGGGGAGATAGGTGACATTGGCGCCGACCTTCTGGCGCCACTCGTCTTTCTTTTCGTTACGGATGCGGACCAGCTCGGTCAAGTCGACCTCGTCCATGGTCATGACGTGCGGCGAAGTCTGCTTGCTTTTGACCATGTGCTCGGCGATCAGCTTGCGCACACCGGCCAGGGGCAAAGTCTCGGTTTTTTCCTCGCGCGAGCCCGAAGTGGTCATTGTGAACGCCGCCGACGGCACCGCCGGTCGCTGCGGTTCGGGGGGACGTGGGAAGGTGCCTGCTCCGGGCGCGCTGGCCGGTTTGCGGTCGCGGATGTAATCGAGCACGTCCTGCTTGGAGACCCGTCCACCGGCGCCGGTCGACGGAATCTCAGCGAGGGTCAGGCCGTGTTCGCGCAATAGACGGCGCACGACCGGCGATGATTTTTTCATGCCGTCATCCGACTCGGCCTCCGGCGTTGGTTTTGTCACCGTCGTCGTCGTCGACATGGTCGTCAGCGGCGATGTGCTTCCCGATGCCGATTTGGCGACGACCCCCGACTTTCTGCCGCCGTTGCTGGGGAGTGATTCGCCCTTTTCCAGAATGATTCCGATCTCAGTGCCGACCGAGACGACCGTTCCTTCCGGCACCAGAATCTTGCCGAGCGTCCCTCCGGCAATCGCGGGCAGTTCGACATTGACCTTGTCGGTCATTATCTCGACCACCGTCTCGTCTTTGTCGATCGGGTCGCCTTCGGACTTCAGCCAGCGTCCGACAGTCCCTTCGACTACGCTCTCACCCATTTGCGGAACCACGATTGATTGCGGCATCAGATTATCCCCTTGTCGTTCACCAGACGGGGCCAGCCCCCGCGAGCGTGCCGTATCCTGTTAATACGCCGCCAGTTCGCGTGCCTTGGCGGCGATCTTGTCGGCATTGGGCATATAGTACGCCTCCATGGCCGGCGCAAACGGCATCGGCGGCACATCCAGACCGCAGAGGCGCATGACCGGCGCATCGAGATGGTCGAATGCTTCTTCCATGATCGTCGCGGCAATCTCCCCGGCCACGCCGCCGGTGTGCGGCGACTCGTGCACGACCAAAATCTTGCCGGTTTTGCGCGCGGACTCCAGCACCATTTCCTTATCCCATGGGAGCAACGTCCGCAAGTCGATCACCTCAATGTCGATCCCTTCCTCAGCCAGTACCTTAGCCGCCTCCAAGGCACGATGCAACATGAGCTGATAGGCGACAATCGTCATCTGCGAACCGGGCCGCTTGATGTCGGCTCGTCCCAGAGGAAGCGTGTAATCGACGGTCGGGACCTCGCCTTTGATCCAGCGATAGAGCCGTTTGTGTTCCAGGAAGATGACCGGGTCCTCGCCCCTGATCGAGGCCTTCAGCAGTCCCTTGGCATCGTACGGGGTTGATGGCGCGACCACCACCAGCCCCGGTGTGCCGAAAAACCAATTCTCGTTGGTTTGTGAGTGATACAGTCCGCCGCCGACCTCGCCGCCGCAGCAGATGCGGATCACCATCGGACAGGTCCAGCCGCCGCCGGAACGATACCGCAGACGCGACGCCTGCTGGATGATCGGGTCAAAGCCGCACGTCACAAAGTCTGAGAATTGGATTTCGGCAATCGGTCGCATTCCGACTGCTGCCGCGCCGACCGCGCCGCCGGTGATAAACTCCTCGGAGATCGGGGTGTCGAGTACGCGGTAGACGCCGAACTCCTTTTGCAGCCCCTTGGTTGCTTTGAACACACCGCCGTACAAACCGACATCCTGGCCCATGATGAACACGCGTTCGTCACGCCGCATCTCCTCGGCCATCGTCTCGGTGATCGCCTCGATGAATGTGACTTGCTTCATCGGTCCCGACGGTTTCGGTATCTCCGCCGAGGGAAAACTGACACGTGGTGAGAATGAATACACATCGTCGAGCGCTTCCTCGGCCTCCGGGTGCGGCGAGGCCTCGGCGGTGGCAATTGCCTCGTCAATCTCCGCTTCGATGGCCTTCAACATCCTCGCGCGTTCCGCGTCGGGCAGCACACCGGAAGATTCCAGATACTCCTCGTAACGGGCCAGCGGGTCGCGCCTCTTCCATTCTTCGACCTCTTTTGCTGATCGATAGTCAGCGGGGTCGATTTCGGAATGGCCATACCAACGGTACGTGAGGCACTCGACCAGTGTCGGGCCGCCGCCGTCGCGCGCCTGTCTGACTGCCTGGCTGACGGTCTTATGCACCAACAAAACGTCGTTGCCATCGATCGTGACGCCGGCGAAACCATAAGCTTTGGCTCGATCGGCAAAGTGCTCGACACCGCTTTGCAGCGACACCGGGACCGACTCGGCCCACAGGTTGTTCTGGCAGACGTAGACAATCGGCAGGTCGTGCACACCGGCGAAGTTGAGGGCTTCGTGGAAACCGCCGCGCGAGGTGCCGCCCTCGCCGATGAACGACATCACAATATGCGGTTCCCGACGCATTTTGAGGGCCAGCGCCATGCCGGTGCCGACCACAACCTGCGCGCCCATCGTCGAAGCGGGAGTGAACAGCCCCAATTCGGGGGAGCCGTAGTGACACGGGTGCGACTTGCCTTTGTCCGGAGAGTCGGCGCGGGCAAAGACCTGTTTGAGAAAGACCGTCAGCGGCAGGCCCTTGGTGATGTATGCGCCCAATTCGCGGTGCGACGGCGCGATGATATCGTCTTTGGTCAGCCCATAGGCCGAGCCCACGCTCGCGGCCTCCTGGCCGACCGCAGAAAAATAGGTGCCGGGGAAGCGCCCCTGCTTGAACAGCTTACGGCAGCGTTCGTCGAAGGTCCGCGTCTTCAGCAGCCAGCGGTATAGCTGCTTTTGGTCCTCGACTTGGACCGACTGGTCGATCTGATGCGGTTTTGATCTGGCTGCGGTGGCGGTGCCCATAAACATGATCCGAGGTCAACGAATAGCGAATCCAGCAGATAACAGCGGTCCGGCAGACATGTCAAGACGTTCGCCGTCACCATACGTATACCTGATAACCGCGCGCGGTGTTCACGTTGCCTCCGGGCCGGTCAGACGTATCTTAGCTGGGGACTACAGCAAGGAGGCGGACATGCAGGAGACGATCGATAAGATCAAAGCCGAAATCGAGGACTTGGAGCGGCAGTTGGCGCGACCGTTCGGGGGTCTCTTCGACAAGAAACAGGAGGATCATCTCTACCATCGTTTGAAGAAGAAACGCAAAGAATTGGCACGTCTCGAAGGTGGGCCGACCGTGGCAGTCTCCCAACCGGTGCCGGTTGCGGCCGCCCGACCGAGTCCGACACCGGCGGCGGCGCCGATGGCCAAAGCTGCCGCACCCAAACCGAAGAGTACGGCGACCAAAAAGACGAGCGCCCGGGGCAGCAAGTCGAGCACGACCAAGCGCACGAAAGCCGCCGCTCCCAAGAGCAAGTCATCGACTTCCAAAACAAAATCAACGCGTAAACCCGCAACAAAAGCAAAATCGTCGGCCAGATCGAAAGCGAAGAGCCCGGCGAAGCGCAAGAAGTAGACGGGTTGACTTGGGCAAATGCTCCGAATTAGTATTATGACGGGGCCCCGCGGGACGGGGCCTTTGTCTTCTCCGGCTCAGACTGGGGGATCGTCCAACGGCAGGACACGTGGCTCTGGACCACGGTATTGGGGTTCGAATCCCTATCCCCCAGCCAATGGCTCGGGCGATCACGGATTGCCCTCGCGTGGCGGTCCGGGCCCAGACGCCCCCCAGAAATGACATAGCACTTTCGGCGTCCGATTTCGTATGTAGGGTGTTGTGATCGTGTCCCGCACCAACATCCTTCGCTTTCTCGTTGCGCTTCTCGCCATAGCGTCACTCACCGCTGTTGCTCTGCATGCGCACGGCGACGACAGCGACCATCATCATGTCTGCTGGCTGTGCGTGCTTTTGGCGTCAGCGGCGGCGCTGCCGATGACCGGCTGCGCCATACTGCTCTACTGGCGCGTTGTCGGTTTTTCATCTGATTCTGAAACGCTCGTTCTTGTCTCCGATTTATCCGATTCGTATTCCTCTCGCGCTCCGCCCTTCGGTCGCGCTCAGCGTTAACGCTGCGACCTGTTCCCCTCACGGGGATCACTGACATCCGACAACGTGCCCCATCGGAATAGGGCGGAGGCTGATATGAATGGTCTATCGCGGACCGCTATCGGTCCGCTGCTGGTATTGATGACAGCTTCGCTGAACGCGTGGGGACCATCTGCACGCGCGCAGACGACGCTGAATCCCGACATTTCGCTCATCGGCGATGTGCGCGCATCCGGTCACAATGATGCTGCTGCCGAGGATGCCGATCAGCTCAATCTCGACCTGGAAGAGGCCGAACTGGCGGTGCAGGGATACTTGAATCCGTACGTCCGTGCCGATGTCTTTCTGGCGTGGCACGGCACCGGCGAATCGGAAATCGAAGAATTGTACGCGACTTTTCTGCGTGGGCTGCCTCTGGGATTGTCAGCGCGCGCGGGGCAGTACCTTCTGGACTTCGGCAAGGTCAATCCGCTGCATCCACATGCGTATTCGTTCATCAATCGTCCGCTCGCCCACGAGGAGTTCTTCGGCGAAGAGGGCCTGCGCGATGTCGGTGTGAGCGCATCGATCCCGATACCGACCGGGAATGTCGCCACGACACTCTCGGCGGACATGTTGCGAGGAGACTTTCTGCAACCGCATGAACACGGCGAGGAAGCGATGCGCGTGCGCTCATCGCAGGAAGAGCATGAAGAGGACGAGCGTCCCAACGAACGTGCCTTCGCCGCGCGACTCAATTCGTTCGTCGCGTTGGATGAGTACACGTCGCTGTCGCTGGGTGTGACCGGGCTGACCGGGATCCCTCACGAAGACCAACGCCGCTGGGTTGGGGGCGCCGATGTCAAGCTGCGCTGGAAGCCGGATCGATACCGGTCGTTTACTGTCGTCGGCGAGTGGCTGGTCAACCGGCAGCCGGCGGAGGAGCATCACGACGAGGAAGAGATCGACACGCTCTCCGCACTGCGCGCGCAGCAATCGTCCTCGCTGCAAGAGGAAGCGGTATCAGGCGACATCACCAGTCATGGTCTCTTCGGCTACTTCGACTACCAGTTCCGGCAACGTTTCAACGTCGGCGCGCAGGGAAGCTGGGCGCAGGCGCTGGAGGACAACGATGCAACCGGATGGGAACTGGGCATGTTCGCCGGGTTCGCACCGGCCGAAGAAACGACGCTATTGCGCGCGCTGATCTCCTATGGCGAACCAATCGGTTCCGACGAGGCCATCTGGGCGGGAACGTTGCAATTGATCTTCTCACTGGGACCGCACAAACCGCATATGTTTTAGCGAGGTGCTGATATGTTACCGATCAAGAAATGTTGGATTGTCACCGTGTTTGTCGCGTTGCTGATGGCTCTGCCATCGGCGGCCACCGCCGACAAGCTGCGGGTGGTCGCGGCGACCGCCGACCTCGGATACTTCGCGCATCAGATCGGCGGCGACCTTGTCGATGTCGATGTGATCGCGGCGGGGAATCGCGACCTGCACTATGTGGAAGTCCTGCCCAGCTATATGCTGAAGCTGCGCAGGGCGGATGTGTACCTGAAGCTTGGCCTGGAATTGGATGTCTGGTCGCAGTCACTCATCGACGGTTCGCGCAATTCTGATCTCATCGTGACCGATTGCTCGGCGGGCATCAACGCGCTGGAAGTGCCGACCTTCAAGGCGGACGCCCGCTACGGCGATCTGCACCGCTACGGCAACCCTCACTACTGGCTCTCGCCGGAGAACGTGCCGACCATCTGTGCCAACATCACCGATGCGTTGACGGCCGCGGATCCGGAGCATGCCGACGCATACGAATCCGGTCGGGACGGCTATCTTGCGCGCTTGAAATCGAAGATGAACGAATGGGACGCGGACAAGGGCGCGATGGGCAATGTCGAATTCATCGGCTATCACAACACGTGGCCGTACTTCTGCGAGTTCTTCGGGTGCCACACGGTTGCCTTCGTCGAAGAATACCCCGGCGTGACACCATCGCCGTCGCATCTGACCAAACTGCTGGAGCGCATCCGGCAGGAACAGATTCCGGCGGTGGCGTATGAGCCGTTTCACGACAAGCGCACGCCCGAGTGGCTGGCGGGCAAATCCGGATGCCGGACCGTCGTACTGACCGAATCCGTGGGCGGGCTGCCGGGCACCGAGACGTACGAAAAACTGATCGATACCCTGGTCGCGCGACTGACTTCTGTCGCGCAGGTTGTTGAGTGAGTGCGGCGTTCGACATTCTTCTGTGGCCGACGCTGGCGTGTATTGTGCTGACCGGCATCCATGTCTACTTCGGCCAGCATGTGATCCGACGCGGGATCATTTTCGTCGATCTCTCACTGGCGCAAGTCGCCGCGTTCGGCTCCACGATCGCGTTTCTGTTCGGATTGGACCTGCACTCCGGAACCGCCTACTGGTTCAGCCTGGCATTTGCGCTCCTGGGCGCGCTGATTTTCGCGCTGACGCGCCGTCGCAGCAATGATGTCCCGCAGGAGGCGATCATCGGGATTGTCTACGCTGTAGCCACCGCCGCCTCCGTGCTCGCGGTGGCGCGTCAGCCCGAGGGCGCCGAACACATCAAGGCGCTTTTGGTCGGATCGGTGCTGACTGTCTCGCCGTTCGATGTGATCAAGACTGCTGTGATCTACGCCGTCATCGGTGCATTGCACTGGTCGTGGCGCAGGCCGTTGTGGCGGCTTACGACCGATCCCAATGGGGCGCGTCGCGACGGTCTGCCGATCCTGCTCTGGGATTTCCTGTTTTATGGAACGTTTGCGCTGGTGGTGACATCATCGGTGCAGATTGCCGGGGTTCTCCTGGTATTTTCGCTTTTGGTTGTTCCCGCGGTCGCTGCGGTGCTGGCATTGGGGGAGGGTCACGGTGGACGGCTGCTCTTTGGCTGGGTATTTGGCGTAATCGTGTGCATCGCCGGGATGGCCGTATCGTTTCTCGCCGATTGGCCGCCGGGGGCGACGATCGTCACGCTGTTTGGCGTCGGATTGTTGTTGTCGGGAGTCGTCGGCAGGTTCAACCGGGGCCGCCGCTTCGAATTGTGACCGGCATGTCCGGAGCGCAGGGTTCCTGACCTACTTTCAGTGCGTTTCGCGGACTGTGTCATAGTCGTACGTCGTCACTTCGTAGCGGTTGCCCCAGGGATCGCAGAAGTAGACCGACCAGGATTTACCGTGGTCGACGCGTGAAAGCCATGTCAGCTTTTCGCCGCGACGATCGCAGACGGGATTTGCCCGGATATGATCGAGAAATCGAAGGAAGTATTCGCCCGAGACACGGAACGCCACACGGTGATGTCCGGTCGACTCGTGCTGACCTTGCGGTTCACCGACAAAGAGTGCCAGCTTCGTCTGTCCGTCGGCGGTGCTGATCATCAGCGGCCCGCCGGGATCGTCCGCCCAGAACTCGTACTCTGCGACGATCCGCAACCCCAGCGTGCGCTCGTACCATGCGGCGGCGGCCCGCCGTTCGGGGACAAACAGCTCGACATGATCGATTTGCGAGACGCGGAACGGTTGCGACGATTGAGGTGTCATCGTGACTCGTCTGTCATACGCGTGAAGGTGAATGTCCCCATCGACGGCACGACGCCGGCGACAAGGAACGGCTCGATTTCGATTTGCCGGATCGGCACGAACGGGTCGCTCACTGCATTGGCGGCCTGATAGGTCTCGCCGTCGTCGGTTCCGGCGTCGTAGGCGTGCAGTTCGGCCACCCGCTCATCGACCCAATCGTCGCCGTCGAGCAGCGAGATGCCGCTGACGCCGACGAACCAGTCGGGACTGGGGGCGACCATCGACGTGAGCGTCACCAACGGGAAGTCGCGGGAGATTTCGAAATCGAGCGAGACCATCCCCGGTGAATGGGCAATGCCCTCGCCGGAGAGCTTGTATTGCGCCGTTCCCAATGAGATGGCATCGACAATTTCGTTGGAGAACAGAATCTTCGCGCCGAGCTCGGCCATGTCCTTGATACCCAGCGATGCCAGCGAACCCTCTTGCCAGAAACGGACATCGCTGTTGTGCGTGGCGCCGATTAATCCCGACCAGTGGGCCGTGGCGGGGAAGTCCTGCGGATGGGTTTCGGCGCTCCAGGAGGCATCGAAGGTCACGCGATAGTGCGCGGTCTCCTCGACCATCGGCTCGGTGCTCTTCTTCTTGTCGTCGGGACAGCCCAGCAGCACGAGCGTGCACAGCGCGAACGCCAGTGGAATGATCTTCGGAGTTTGTCTTGTTGACAGGCACATGCCTACGAAAACAACAATCCGCCTCGGCGGTTTCCGCGGAGTTGCGGCTTAGAAAAACGAATCGCTGTGTCCCCAGCTTTCGGCGATTTTGCCGCCCGCGATGCGATAAATGACGATGGACCGGATGGTGCGTGGCTTGCCGTCGCGGGTGCCGCCGGCGGTCGAGCGCACCACGACGCGGTCGCCCTCGCCGAAGATGTCGTCGGTGACAATGTGAAATCCCGCGTAGGCCGCATTGAGATCGCGCATCGTCTTGCGCAGACCCTCGATGTCTTTCCAGGCGGCGTGATCGACATAGTCGTCGGCGAGAACTTCGTTCAAGCGGTCCCACTCGCCGCTGTTGAGGATGTCGTAGTAGCGGCGAACGAGGTCTTGATGGGAGACGGGGGTCATCGCGATTGATTCCTTCGTACTCTACCCAAGAAAATCCCCTGTCGCCCTTGCGGCAAGCAGATCAAATTGCCCCGGCCGGTGCCGAAAGCAGGTACAGAGGCCGGTTAATACCATGTCCAGGACCACCCCGTCGACCAACTGGATGCGCGAGCTCGCCGAGCATTTCCACAAGATGCGGCAGGCCAGGCCCGCTGACCGGTTGCTGATCCTTTTTGACATCGACGGCACCATCCTCGACATGCGGCACACGATCCTGCATGTCCTGCAGGCATACGACGAGGCGCATCAGACTCGTCACTTTGCCGGGCTGAAGCTGTCGGGCATCAAGGTCCACGAAAACCATGTCGAGCGTCTGCTCGATTCGGTCGGTGTGCCGCCGGGGCAGCAAGGGGCAGTGATGAAGTGGTTTCATGAACGCCGTTGGAGTCCCGAGGCGATCGCGGCGTCGCATCTGCCGTATCGCGGCGTGCTTGATGTCATCCGCTGGTTTCAGATTCAGCCCGATACGTTTGTCGGATTAAACACCGGACGTCCCGAATCAATCCGCGCCGACACGTTGCGCTCGCTGAATGCATTGGGCGAGGAGTTCGGCGTGCGGTTCGATGATGCGCTCTTGCACATGAACCCCCACGACTGGGATGTCGAAGTCGCCGACGGCAAGGCCGCCGGGATCACACGTTTTCGCCGCGATGGGTACCGTGTCATCGCCTTTCTCGATAACGAGCCGGAGAATCTGCGCGCGGTCGGGCGAATCGATGATTCCGGCGAGATCATTCTGTTGCATGCCAACACGCTGTACGAGAGTAGACGTTCACGAGTGCCCACCAGCTCGGCGGTCGGATCGAATTACGATCTGACCGAGCTGATCACTGAGGGCGATCTGCCGCCGCAGATTCAGTTGGTCTGGCATGGGGTCAACACCGAGGCCAATCTGCGACAATTTCTCGGCTCGAACATTCAATGGGCCGAGCTGGATGCACGGCGCGACCCGAAGTCCGGGCATCTGATTACGCGTCACGACAGCTTTGCCGAACGAACGCGCGCATCGCGCGAGAAGAACCCCTCGCTGGAACACATGCTGCAAAAGCTGCACAACCACGGCCGCAGCGTGAAGATCGATTTCAAGGAAGGCGGCGTCGTGATCGATCAGGTGTTGGACCTGATGGCGACTTGCGGATTCTCCGACGAGCAGTTGTGGTTCAACGGCAATGTCGAACGGCTCGGGCAGGCGGGGTTCCAGCAGCTCGCACTGAAGCATCCGAAGGCGATCCTGCAATGCCCGGTCGATTATATGGCGGCGTTGGCCCTCGGTGTCCCGGCGAAAGCGCGTGAAACTCTCGAGTTGTACCGCTCATGGGGAATGAACCGCTTCTCGGTGAGCTGGCGCACAACACTGATGCGACCGCTGATCGCGCATCTTGGTGAGTGGGGATTTGCGGTCAACATCTACGATGTTCCGGATCTGGAATCATTCCTGCGCGCGGTGCTGCTGCTGCCGCGTTCAATCACCTCCGATTTCAATTTCCCCAAGTGGCACTACTACGGCCACGGCTCCGGAGAGAAGGACGAGACCATTGAATACGTCATGCGCCAGCAGCGCGGGGCGCCCAAGCGCTGAGCCGGGATTGTCCACTCGTCACAATGAACATGGATCGCAAAACGCCACCAGTGGATCGACGCTGCGAAAGGCGACGTCGACAAACTTGATGACATCGAAGACGTTGGTCAGATCGTCGCAAGTGGCATCGGTGCGCGCCTTCGGGCATTCCAGATCGAACGTCGGCGCTGCGCTGCGGAACGCCACATCGACCGCGGCGATGACATCAAAGACATTTGTGATGGCATCGCACGAGGGATCTGCGTGGCAGGCGCAGTAGCACTCGCACGAATCCCCGATGCCATCGCCGTCTGAGTCCTCCTGTCCCGGGTTGAAGTGATTAGGACAGTTGTCGCACAAATCGCCCAGTCCGTCTGCGTCCGCGTCGGCCTGATCGGGATTGGCCGTCAATGGGCAATTGTCTGTGGCGGTCTGAGTGCCATCGCCATCGATGTCTGAGTCGATGTCGCGTGCGAACGGCCCGCCATAGGCGCCGATGTCGTCGGCGATTGTCCCGAGCGCAGGCCAGAGCGCCATGCCGGGATCGCCGGGGTCTTCCGGATCATTGAAGGCCGCATCGGGGTGCCCGGCATCGATGCAGGGTGAGTTGTCGGCCAGGTGGTAGTATGGTCCGATGAACACGGGATCGGCATCGATATTACCCGTGCCCGCATACCCGTCTTCGACATTGTTGTACTCGAAGGTTACGGTTCCGCCATTGACACGAATCTGTGCGAATGAAGGTGCCTGATTGCCGCGGATGATGTTGTTGCGCGCCGTGGTCGTCGACAGCCAACTATAAATGCCGCCGCCGGGCATCGTTGAGACATTGTCGAGAATTGCATTATTGTAGATGTAGACTGTATGGCTGCTGTACGACCAGATCCCGGAACCAGCGAATGATTCGCCGCCAGTGTTGCCGACAATGAGATTATTGCGGATGTCGGCGGCGCAGAAGTTCAACACGATCCCGGCGCCGTAGCGGCCCTGATTGTTGGCGATGATGTTGTTGCGGATTTTCGGGTCACCGTCACCGGCGCGAATCCCGCCGCCGCCGGCGCTGACCAGTCCGGCGGTGACCAGAATTGCCTCGTTCTCGATGATGCGGTTGTATTGGATGACGGGCGAGCTCCCCTCGCAGAGTATCCCTCCCCCTTCACGGTAAGTTCCGAAACCGTGGGGATCGATCCAGATCGTGCCGTTGCCTCCGGTGATCGTGAACCCCTGCAGTATGGTGAACTGGTTCTCACCGGAGACCATGCGCACGACGCTGCCGGTATCGGGATGTGTGGGCTGGTTGCCGTTGATGACTGTTGCGATGATGTGCGCCGGATCGTTGTCGATCGCGTAACGGCTGGTAACCGTGATCTGTTGTCCTTTCAGATTGATGTTCTCATAATAAGTTCCAGGTTCGACCAGCACCGTGTCCAGGAGTTCGGCAATGTCGATCGCTGCCTGGATCGTGGGCTGATCGCCCGGGACGTTGATGATGCCGCCGACTCCCAAGACACGTTGGGGAGTGAACATGAGGATCAGCACGATGATCCCGTTCTTGAGCGCGCATGCTTGCGCGCGAGGCGGACGTACCACGACCATGGACGTCATAGACAGACTCCTTTATGCGCTGCGGGCACCGATTGGATTGCGATGAAGGGGGGATGGTGCCCTGACCGCAGCTTGGTCGCTTGGCTGGCGGGAATCCTTACAGGAAAACTTTGCTGCTCATCCGCGCATGCGGCGGTTGTTATCGTCCCTCATTCCGTTCGCCAGAGTGCCGCAGTCGCCGCCGGATGCGATCACGCGCCTCCGGGGAAAGTCTGCGCAACTCGGTTTCCGGAGCCAACTCCGGGTCCGCGGATTCACGCAACGCGTGTCGGATTGTCGTCAGGTGGGACTTGTAGTGAGTGCACCATCGGCAGATGGGCAGGTGCAGGCGGATCAAGAGGCGTTCACGCAACGAGAGACGCCGGTCGAGCGAGTCGGAAATCGACCGCGATATCACCTCGCATGGCGGCTGAATGGCCGCCAGCCACATGATGACGCGCTCTTTAATCGGTCCACTCATCTGAATGTCCCTCCACGGTCAGACCGGCGGTGCCCCAGCCAGTGGATCTCCAGGCAATGCCGCACCTGACGCCGGGCGCGATGCAACATCACCCAGAGATTGGTCGGCGTAATCTCCAATGTCTTACACAATTCAGCGGTGTCCATCTGTTCGATTTCGCGCAGTGCAAACACCGCGGCCAGCCGTTTCGGCAGTTTGGCCAGACAGCGGTCGAGGGCCTCCCAGAACCGGCGGTTCTCCATGAGCGTGTGCGGATCGCCCCAATCGACCGGACCTGACTGTTGGTCCCAGTGGCCGACCCATCGGCCCTCGGTGGTAAAGCCATAAGTACCACGTTCCGTCGACTCGTCGACTGGCTCCGACGTTTCGGTCCGAAACGTTCGTCGCACATGATCGACGACTTTGTTTTTGAGGATGCCGGTCAGCCAAGTCCGAACCGACGATGCCCCCTGAAAATTAGGCCACGCTCGCAGTGCCGCCAGGAGAGTCTCTTGTACAATATCCTCGGCGGCGCTGCGGTCGCGCACACGCAGATACGCCATCCGGTACAGATAATCACCGTGCTGGTCCAGCCAGGAGGACGGGTCGTCGGCACTGCCCATGGGTGTCGAATCCGTGTCGGACTGGCTCACGAAAGTTCCGCGCCGGGACGTACCGCGCGCTCAACGTTTTGGATGATTTTATGCGCTGCTTGCCGCTTCCGTCCGCCGATCGGGGACCAGCCACATCACCACGACCGACACATAGATGGCATACGAAATCCATTCGTGCGCAAATGCCAGCGGCAGCGCCGTGAGATACAGCGCAATGGAAATCTTCCCTTTCACATCATGGCCGATTGCCATCGCCAGTGGGGATTGGCGTCCGTGATGGGTCAGGATTATCTGTTGCAGAATGAAGTACGAGATCGCCGCCATCAGCAAGACCATGCCATACAGAACCGCGGGCCATGGACCGCCGCGGTTCTCGCCGACCCAGGCGGTCACAAACGGAAACAGCGACAGCCAGAAGAGCAGGTGTAGATTGGCCCACATGACTCCGCCGTGCGCGCGCTTCGCCACTCGAAACAGGTGGTGATGGTTGTTCCAGTAGGTGCCGAGCATGACAAAGCTGAGGATGTAGCTCAGAAGCACTGGCAGAAGGGGCATCAACGCAGAAAGTTCCGCCGAGTGCGGCACCCTCAGCTCCAACACCATGATGGTGATGATGATGGCGAGGACACCGTCGCTGAAGGCCTCAATGCGGGCGGTTTCGTTCTTTTCCATCAGGCCCTCAATTGAGCGTAGGACCGATGATACGTTTAAATTAGTAAGTATTTGAATAACATATTGTTACGGTTCGCATGCGAATCCCAACCGGGGGTAATTTAAATGAGATCAGGCCCACCATGGAATGTATCGAGCGTACTTTTTGGAGCCTCCGGCCGATTGGTCGAGTTTGATCCACCCGACTTCCATCGTAGCCGAGATCATTTGCGAGACCAATGCACTCTTCTCTTCCGGGAGATGAAAACGATTTCGCAGCGATTGGTTCGTCATTCGCTGTGACATGACATACTTTAGCACGCAATGTTGGAAACAGGCACGGATGCGATCTTCTTTGTTCATCTGGGAGAAGTCTCTGGGGCCGTATATCGTGCAGGCCGTACGCCTGTACCCAGCGCGAAAGTCCGGAGCGGGCAATTGATACACTTCGGCTTGGTCAATGACTCTGTCGATGCCACTTCCCTTCTCCTCACAGATACCGAAACGGCGCATTAAGTCAGCCAGCCGCTCATTGCGCGATTCATAGCCGTCGATGAACCGCTCGATTGCGACTACGGGAACTCCGGGATTGGAAATCTCAACGCGATCACTGTAGATCTCCACCATGACGGACGTCCCGCTGATCGCGAAATCTTGGTGAATGAGCGCGTTCGCAACGAGCTCACGAATCGCGATCTCGGGAACCAACTTTACTTCAAGCCGAAGCGCATCCTGGATTACTTCGTTTTGAGGAAGCTGGCCCATGATGAAACGCAGCATTCCGCGGAATCCTGCCGCATACCCTCGGGCCCAAACCTGATCGAGCTTGGTTTCCAGCTTAGACGTCCCTGAATAGACAATGATTCGCGCCGCCTTACGTTGAAGGTCGGGAAATTCATCCAAGCTCTTCGCCAACAAGAGGGCACCGAGGCGGCGGATCGCGTATTGGCCCTTCTCGCCCTCTATCAATCGTTCCGCTACCAGTCGGTCAATCACGCCGTCAAGGGTTGTCGGGTACTGGAGCTTCAGGAGGTCGAAGTACGCTTGCGTGTCAAGAAGTTTCACTACCTCTTGTGCGTCCCTGCTGCTTATCGAGTTCTCTTCAAGCCAATCAGGTCTGCCCTCCGCAAAGATTGTGCGGAGCTGGTCCTCACTCATTGGGACCAATGCTTCACCCGACCGCATCAAATACCTGCCCTCGAGATGGTAAGCCGTTCCCCGGGGTCGGGCGGGGATGTTAAGTACCAAAACGCGTCCATTCGGATGTGTCACTTCGTCGATATCAACTCTGAATCCGACAGCTTGAAAGAGATCTTGAGCGGTTTTGAGCACATTTCGGAATGCTCCCGTCCCCACGACCTTACGTGGCGGTGTGTCTGAAATGCCCAATACCAGATGCCCACCACCTTCGTTTGCCAAGGCGACGCAGTATTCACACGTACGACCAAAGTCGAGCTGGCTCTTTGCTTCCTTGAATTCAAGCCGCTGGTGTTCGGAAGGCGTCTGGCACCAGAGTTCGATTTGTTGAAGTGTCGTTGGCATGTTTGCTCGTGCAGTGATTTGTCATCGGACTTGTTGAGCCGCTGTAAGTCAGCGGAGGGGCGGGGATTCGAACCCCGAGGGGCTTACGCCCGGCGGTTTTCAAGACCGCTGCCTTACCAGTTAGGTCTACCCCTCCGATGCACGACCGATGCCATACACGGCGTCGGATCAAACCCGCCGACAAACGGCTCGGGCAAAATCTCGGTGCCCGGTCGCGATGTCAATAGAGGGGGAAGGGGCTGCAATCGAGCTCAACCACCCGAACCGCGCGGGCGGCGTACGTGGGAGCGTCCCGGAATCGGCGGAAACCACGGCTCGATGGTCTGATCGAATGGGATAATCTGCCCGGTGATGACGTTGATGGGCGTCCAATCGGGCGTCGCCTCCGAGGCCCGGGCGAACCAGATCCACGGCTCGTAGTAGGTGGGTCGGGTCCGGACATCCACGATCCTCGTGCCGTCCGTCATCAGATTGTCCGCGAGCGCATGGGCGCGAATTTTCCCGGCGGCACGGATCGAAACCGCGATCATAAAGATCGCCAGCCCGACCTTCGCCGTCTGTACAGATGCCAGCTTGCGCCAATGGTGCATACCAAGCAGCAAGAGCCAGGCGCCATAGATGTAGATGTCGTAGAGCGGCATGATGCCCCAGGCCCAGCGTGTCTCGGCAAACGGCCAGGCGAGATAGAGCCGATACGACATCAGGACATCCAGCAGCAGGTGCGATCCGATGACGATGAAGAAGACGCTCCACAGTTTCTTAAACGGCGTCGCGGCCGCCCCACCCCAACGTTTCGCGACCGCCGCCCAACCCAGTGCCAGCAGCGGCCACATGTACAGCGAATGCGTGACGCCGCGATGGATGTCGCCGAACCAGCGCGTCAAAAACTCCAGCCAGTCGGGGCTGATCGACGCCAGCACCCACCACCAGCCGGCGCGTTGGGGGCGCTCCTCGGGCTTGAGCGCCAGTTGCCCGAGGAAAAACCCGGTCCCCGCATGGGTGATCCAGTCCATACCGAAGGATGTATACGCAATCGGACAGTTTTAGGCGTCGATTCTTTCGAGTGGCCGAATTGTTGCGGCTTTGTCGACCACGGACTCTCTCGCGAGCGGTTTCCCGAATCCAGTGACGGGACGTGCCGGTCGTCGTACCATGACGGCGGGATTCGCAATGAACAGGAGGGCGAAATGAAGCTCAACATCAAGGCGCTGACTTTGACCTGCGCCGTGCTGTGGTCGGCGCTGGTGTTTTTGGTCGGGCTGGTCAATCTGGCTTTTCCGAGCTATGGCGAGGTGTTCCTGCGTGTGATGGAGTCGTTGTACCCCGGCTATCACTACGGCAACGGTTTCGCCAGTGTCATGGTCGGGGCGCTCTATGCCCTGCTTGACGGAGCGATCGCCGGCGCGGTTCTTGGGTGGCTGTACAATCGGTTGGTCCCGACGACCCGCAGCTAAAAGGAGACCATTCACTTGCGCATCCTGATTCTCGGCGCCGGAATGATGGCGCGCGGCGCAGTCTTCGATCTGCTGCGAAATCGTGCGGTTGAGTCGATAGCGGTCGCCGATTCGTCCACTGAGGCGCTCAGGCATCTTGTCTCCCGCTTCCATGACGACCGTGTCCGGCCGGTGTCATTCGATGCGCACAACCGTCAACGCGTCGATGAACTGATGCGCGATGCCGATGGCGCCTTCTGCGCCGTCCACTACGGCTTCAATGCCGCGTTCACCGATGCGGCCATCGCCGCGGGAACCCACATGGTCGACCTGGGCGGCAACAACGACATCGTTAATGCGCAACTGGCCCGCAACAACGACGCGCAGGCGACAAACATCACGATCATCCCGGACTGCGGCCTGGCGCCGGGCATGGCCAGCGTGCTGGTCGCCTGGGGATTGAAGCGATTCGCCTGGGCCGACTCGGTCAAGATCCGGGTCGGTGGACTGCCAGCCAACCCGAAGGAACCGTTTTCGTATGAACGGCTCTTTTCGGTCGAGGGGTTGATCAACGAGTATGTCGAGCCGCCGGTGATGCTGCGCGATGGCCGGATCGTCACCGGGGAGCCATTGGGCGATCTGGAGACATGCGAATTCGATCAACCGGTGGGATTACTCGAAGCATTTAACACGTCGGGCGGAACGTCGACTCTCCCGCAGACCTATGGCCGTCGTCTTAAGAACCTCGACTACAAGACCCTGCGCTACCCCGGCCATGCGGGCGCGATGCGCTGGCTGATGCATCTGGGTTTGTTCTCGTCGGATTCGGTGACCATCGACGGGCATCCCGTCATCCCACGCCGACTGACGGCGCATCAGATCGCCGCGCGTGTTCCGATCGGCGAGCAGGACCGCACAGTGGTCCGAGTCGAGTTTTCCGGCGCGGGAAAGACGCACCGACTCGACATCATCGACGAATGCGACCCGTCCAACGGCCTGACATCGATGATGCGCATGACCGCATTCCCGGCGTCGATCATCCTGCAGATGATCTGCGACGGCCGCATCACGACGCGCGGCGTCGTCCCGCAGGAAACCGCCGTCGATCCCGATGCCTTTGTCGCGGAACTGACTCAACGTGAGATTGATATTCGGGGTGTGTGAGTTTGGTACGATAGCGTGCGGAGTGGCATTGGGTGGCCGCAACTTGCGTCACAGAATCTGGCCGTACTGAAAGGGGCAAAGCATGGAACTGGGCGCGTTTTCGATCAGCTTGGCTGTCAAAGATATCGAGGCTTCGAGAGGGTTCTACGAAAAGTTCGGGTTCACCGTCTTCGCCGGAGATGCCTCGCAGAACTGGCTTATATTAAAAAACGGCGATCATGTCATCGGGTTGTTCCAGGGGATGTTCGAAAAGAACATTCTCACCTTCAACCCCGGCTGGGACAGCAACGCTGAGAAGCTCGCCTCTTTCACCGATGTTCGCGAACTGCAGCGCCGGCTGGAAGCCAAAGGAGTGAAGTTACAGCAACGGGCGGACGACAGCACAACGGGGCCGGCCAGCTTCGTCGCCGTGGACCCTGACGGAAACCCGGTCCTTGTCGATCAGCACGTGTGAGGGGAACGTGGCGTGTACACAGACTTTAACCCGGGCGCGCAGCACCTGTTCGCGTTGGAGAGGTGAATTCAGCATGCCCTGACCAAAATCTCGTCCGCCTTCGGCGGATGGTCAGGGCCACGCAGCCGCATTCCAAAGTTCTGACAATGTGATTCGTTTGGGATCAGCGACCTGGTCTCACATCTCAATCGCGGACAAACAGCCACCTGGCTCCACTGTACACACCTTTGAACAGCGCTGCCACTGGACCCGGTTTGCCTCCCAATGTGACTGCCTCAACGGTGATTGTGCAATACTCAACTTGGTGGATCAACCTGTTCAATTTACCCCTGAGCACATCAATCTGCTGGCTGAGGCGTTCGAGCTCTCGCTCCAGTTTGAGCATCTCGTCGATACTGCTGGCATGCTCAAGGAGATCGAGATAGCGATCTCGTGTCGCCTCGGCATTCTTGAGACGAATCTCCAGATCATAGTACTCCTCGGTCACTTCCTGACCGAGAATCCTGCGATCGATAACCTCACCCCATGTCTCGACCGTGGAGAGGGCATCATATAAGCCTTCGGCAGGTATTCTGATGGTTATGTGGTCCTCCTGCGATGAGAGCAGGTATCCGCCGTGTGTTTCTGCGAGTTTGATCATGAGTCCGTGGATGCTGTCAGGCGATTCGACTCCCAGAGTTACCTGCCCTGAGAGAACCACTTTGCGATCAACTTGTAATATGCCGCGATCATCCTGGCTCTCCTGTGTGCTGGGTCCGCGATTCGCCGTATGAGTTTGGGCGGCACATCCGCCAATCATCACGACGCAAAGCAAAACGATGATGGACTTGATCATTCTTCTCCCCTTTCTGTGCCGACGGCGCGCTGTGGTGTCGCACCGTGTAACAGATTCCTGGCGGCATGCCTCAGGCGGTTTATACACTAAGCCCCACTCTCCGACTCATGTCCTGCCCGCCTCCTGATTTCCCGTCAGCCCTCTCTCTTCCGGCGAGAGGCATACCCGTGTAGCGAGGAGACGGCTCCACGGAAAGCTGCCACAGGACAAGTTCTCCAGAAGGAAACTTGTGTGTCCGCCATACTTGCGGCGGTTGGGCATTCGAGCTTTCGGTCAGGGCGTGCGCACAACGGGCGACCGCGTGGGGTCGCCCCCACGCTCAAGAACTCACAAGGTCCTACTCCCCAACCCTTCGAAACAACCAGTCGGCGTTGCGGGCGGTGCGGTATTGACGGGCGAGCAGTTCGGCAGCGGCGCGTTCTTCGTCGGTGCGGCCGATTGCATGTGACTCGAGTGTGCGATAGACGGTCAAGACGTCATCGCCAAACGTGTGCATTATCGGTTCTTCAAAGAATCCTTCAGGCAACGAGAGTGAATCGGCCATGGGCCACAACTCCGGTTGCCAGCCGGGAGCAAAACGCACGATCAATGTCTCCGCCACCACGCGCGGAAACTCCGCCGCGCCGGGATCGGGACGCGATGCCAGAGTGTCGTTGGCGGCCCATCCGGCAACGCTGGGGCGTAACTGGATCTGTCGCGGTCCGACCAATGCCCAGCCGTGAATCGTCCCCTGCATGTAGGCGGCAATGGTGTTGGCATCGATGACATCGAGCGAATCAAGGAAGCCATCGACCGACGGTGTCGCAATGCCCAGGATGACCGCAACGGCGGCCTTCAAATCCAACTCGCCATGCACCGGCAGTCGCCGCGCAAAGTGACCCCCCGCAATTGTGCGCGCGGTGAAATCCAGATCGCCATTGGAGCGCAGCGATCCATCGCAGTGCACTGTAAATCGGCTCTGCTGCGCTTCCAGCGCCGGGGTGCGTACCAACTCCCCGCCGAATTCGCCGAAGACCAGCGCCCAACGCGATTCGCAGCGGCGCGGCAAAGTTCCCAGTGGGTAGCGTGGATCCGACGGATCGGCCCACAATGTGTCGCCGCCGATGATAGCCATGCCGATGACATGATCGAACCAGTCCTTCGGAAAGTCCGAGACGATCGGTTTGGGATTGCGGGCGCGGACCAGCGCCGGGTGCGCCTCCAATCCGAGATGGCGCATCATTGCCACCCACAAGTACACCATGTCCTTGCAGTCGCCGTAACGATTGACGAAGACATCGCGGGCTTTGTTGGGGCGCCAGCCGCCCAGCCCGACCTCGATGGCGACATAGCGCCATTGTTCGGATATCCACTCTTTCAACGCCGACGCCCGCGCGCGCTTCCCGACCAGATCGACGACATGCGCTTCGACCTGTTTCTTCTGTTTGTCGGTCAGCTCCAGTCGATCCGACGACAACTCCCAAAACCATCGACCCAATTCAGCCCATGATGCGGTGCCGCCGCGCACGCCCTCGACACGGAATCGCGCGGGTGCGATGTGCAACAAGGGCAATGCGCCGGTCGCATCGTCGGGATCGATCGCGCCGGCAGAGGGCGACCAGTCGGTCAATGTCCAGACCGTCACATCGCGGCGCGCCGTACGGTCGATGCTCTGCACGAGCGCCGGATCCATCACGCGATAGCGAATCTCCTCACCATGCGGAACGGCCACCGAATACGATGCGGTTCGCCGCGGCCAGCGGTCCCCTAAGACCCAGTCGGGAAAGAAAAACGGGTCGCTGATGCGCACGGTCCATCGTGCCTCGACGATGTACGGCGGGCGCGGCGCCACCAGATCGACCGCGCGAACCACGTCGCCTGAAAACAGACGAAACTCCGAAAAGGGGGCGATGGCGCGGACGCCGTCTTTGCCGACCGTAAAGAGGACTGTGCCCGTCGTGTCGAGCACGCGTCCCTCAAACTCCAGCAGTCGTTGAAAGAACGTGTCCCAAATGCGGATGCGACCGACGTCGGCGCCCGCCGAACGGTTCACGCGCATGATGCGGTGGGCGCTGACTTCCAGCCGGTCACGGTGCGTCCAGTCGATGGTCCACTCATCGAGTTCATAGACGGCAGCGGAATCGCCAAGCTGGGCCGATGCCGCAGATGCGAACAGGGGCAAGACCACGACGATGAAGAATCGGCAGATCAGGAACCGCATCATCAGAATGTACGCCCGTCCTGTGCGATTCGCGCACCGGAGAGATGACTGGGGGATCGAAGAAACGGGTGAATCGTATCGGTGATGGGGCGGCGGTCGTGTGCCTATTCGGCCGATAAGACCATGATGCGATGCTGCGCGAGACTGACCGTGTTAAACATGCTGCGCAAGTCCGGGAACTGCCTGGCGCCGAAGTCACGCCGCTCGACGCGCCAGAACCGCCGCGCGGTAATCGAGTCGCCATCGACGCCGATCGAGGAGCGGAAGACAAACCCATCGCCGATCAGATCGTGCGGCGGTGGTGGCGTGTTGAGACGGAAACCATCGGGGACATGCCAGACCATCCGGCATTCCTCAGTCCACGCCGATTCGAAGGAGATCGGGTAGTGCCGGGCTGATGTCATCAGCGGATTTTCGCCGAGTGCACGGATGGTGCCGGGGAAGATCGTCAATCGGTCCGCGTCGACCGTGGCGGCTCCTGTCCAGTCGAATTCGACCCGCATCAGGATCGGTGCCCAGCCGTGCTTGCCGCTCCGAGTGATTTCAATCGCAGTCGGTGCGATGTCGGGCAGCCATTCACGGCGCAGGTATCCGACCGTGTCGTGGTCGGCGAGCGCGCACAGCAGTTCAAAGGCGGCTTGGCCGCCGAGCGTCAACTCGAGCGTCCCGTGCGCCGATCCGTCCGCCCGCAGAGTGACCGAGCCGTCGGCGATGCGGGAATTGTCGACCGGCGGGGCCGGAAGATCGATTAAGACCTTTCGATGCGACGGGTACCCGATGACCACTCCGGCATCCACTTGATCATCGGGGGGGAGATATCCCAGCCAGGCATTGGGAACGTTGGTCTCACAGAAGATCTGCTCGCCGTCGTGTTCGACGCAGACAATGGCGTGGTCGAATTGTTCGAGACGGTGGTCGCGCTGGTCGAACCGCAGGTGGCTGCGACGCGAGATCAATACCGGCCAGGCGTCGATGTCATGGTACCGCAATAGCGAGATAAACAGCAGGTTCTTCTCGAGCGCGTTGCCGCGACGGTCGGACAAGACGCGAGCGGCATCCCGCAGGCCGCCGTTGTAGACCGAGATGGCCGCGCCGGAGACAGCGACCGAATCACGCACAAATTCGTAGATACGTTCGATCAACTCCCGGCTTGACAACAGGGGCGCGACCTTGTCCCAACGGGGCCAATTGTGGTTGGGCTCCAGGACGCGGCTGTACGCGCGCTTGACCTGTTCGGCCAGATCATTCCAGGAGTCGACAAACTCCATCACCTTGGAGCCGTCGTTGAAGCGGACGACCTGGAAATCCAGCAGCGTTCGATGGTTGAGAATCGAGGCGACCAACGGTTCGGTGGTCAGCGGCGCGAGATCGATTGCATGCCAACGGAACTGCCGCACGGTCCCGCTACCGTGGACAAGCGAAATAACCTCGCTGGTGTCGGGTCCGCGCACGAACTCGCTGTTGTTGACGACCGCCGTGTACTCAAAGCCCTCCGGCAACCTCACCGCCAATTCGGAGTACTCGGTCGGAACCACATCCTGAAAGGCCCATGGACGCAGGTAGTAAAAATTGCGCGAACTGAGTTCGTAGCGGTACTCGATCACGCAACCGGGGGCGACCTCAGGAAAGGCGAAGACCAAGGCGCGCCAGTCTCCGGTTTCCTCGGTGATGAAGACGCGGCTGGCGACATCGACGACCCGGCCGTCCCGAGTCACCGTGTGGGCTTCGACCTTCTCGATTTTCTCGGATTTATGGTACGGAATCTTGATGTTGGCCAAAAATGACGCGTCGTGCCGGAAAATTTGAACCCGCCGGTGCCGCTGGAACGTAAACTTTAGACCGGGGCCGACAGTTATCTGACCCCGATCGAAACTGACCGAGGCGCCCGCCGTCGGATCGTCGCCGAGGCGGGTGCGGCTGTACTCCGTGGGTGTCTGTTGTCCCCAAGGTGCGCGGCCCGCGTCCTGAGCAACAACGGGAACCGCCGTACCCAGCAGGAAGGCCGTTGCCCAAGCCCCAAGGGACAACGCCTTATGGCGTGTTGTCAACTGCATGGCCTGACTGAACCACCATGCCCGGGCCACGCATGGCACGCGAGGGCCCGATCTTCACCTTATCGTTTGCGGCAGGAAGTGGGGCATCCCACCGCCGGAGAGCGCTGCGGGGCGCCTGTAAGCGTCCAGCATAAAGATAAAGTGAGGTCTTCGGGGGTCACAAGCGGAATTTGGGGGGTGTTAAGGGGCGGATCGGACATTTCTCAGCCCTGGACTTACCCTGAGCTTGCCATTTCCCTTGAGTTGGCGGCGTGTGATATCCGGTAGGGCTGGTTTAATCCGCGGGGTTTGCGCAAATCGGCGTGTTCGTCGGGGTGTGGTGGCGTGTCGGCGGGGCATGTCCGCCCTGAGTTGGTTCGCTTGAACGATCACAAACAAAAACCCCCCGCGTCCATCGACGCGGGGGTTCTGTTTTTGCGGACTGCGAACCATCGTCGCGATTAGCCGCCGATCTTCTTGACCGTGCGGGCTTTTGCGCTCTGCGTGGTCTTGCTTGGTGCGACCGGTTTGGTCTTCGGCTTGCCGGTCGGACGCTTGGTCGTGGTCTTCTTTGCTTTCATCGGGCATTCACCTCCCCATCCAGGAAGCGTGGTTGGCACACAATGTCCGTGTGTGCGCGGTTCGTCTACGCTCACCGCGAGCGGAGTTGATCGAGTTTGATACGCAGATGTGTCAGTTTTCGATACGGAAATCGTGCGCCGCAGCTGCGGATCGAGAATGATTTCGGCTCCTGCAACCAGTCTGTCGATCCGATGTCGGATCAAACAACTCACGTGAACATACTCCAACGACAAAAATCCCCGCGCCATTGCTGGCGCGGGGATTGTCTTCGATATGGCTTTCCGGTCGGCTTAGAAGTCGTCGTAGCCGCCGCCCATGCCGCCCGGCATTCCGCCTCCGGGCATGCCGCCCTTGTCTCTCTTATCGGGCTTGTCGGTGATCATCACTTCGGTGGTCAGCAGCAACCCGGCAATCGACGCCGCATTCTCCAATGCGCTGCGCACGACCTTGGTCGGGTCGATGACACCCGCCTTCATGAGGTCTTCGTAGGTGTCGGTCTGGGCGTTGTAGCCGAAGTTGCCCTTCTCCGCCTTGACGCGGTTGATCACGATCGAGCCCTCGGCACCGGCGTTCTCGGAGATCAGCCGGATCGGTGCTTCCAGCGACTTGCGGATGATGTTGACGCCGATGCTTTCATCCTCGCCGCCGCCATTGACACCTTCCAAAGCCCCCAGGCAGCGCAAATAGGCGACACCGCCGCCCGGAACTATTCCTTCCTCGGCCGCCGCGCGGGTGGCATGGAGCGCATCCTCGACGCGCGCCTTCTTCTCTTTCATCTCCACTTCGGTGGCCGCGCCGACATTGATGACCGCGACACCGCCGGAGAGCTTTGCCAGACGCTCCTGCAGCTTCTCTTTGTCGTAATCGGAGGTGGTCTCTTCGATCTGCTTTTTGATCTGGTTGATGCGGCCCTTGATCTTGTCATCGGCGCCCGCGCCCTTGACCACGGTCGTATTGTCCTTGTCGATCGACACACGCGCCGCTTTGCCGAGGTGCGAGAGGACCGTGTTCTCCAGCTTGAAGCCCAGTTCCTCGGAAACCACCTGACCGCCGGTTAGAATGGCGATGTCTTCGAGCATGGCCTTGCGCCGGTCGCCAAAGCCGGGGGCCTTGACCGCGCAGACCTTCAGCGTGCCGCGCAGCTTGTTGACCACCAACGTGGCCAACGCCTCGCCCTCGACATCCTCGGCAATCACCAATAGGGGGCGGCCCAACTGGGCGACTTTCTCCAACAGGGGGAGCAGGTCTTTCATCGTTGAGATCTTCTTGTCGTGGATCAGAATGACCGGCTCCTCGAGGACCGCTTCCATCGACTCGGCGTCGGTGACGAAGTACGGCGAGATATAGCCGCGATCAAACTGCATCCCCTCGACCAACTCCAGCGTTGTGTCGGTCGATTTGGCTTCCTCGACGGTGATCACGCCGTCTTTGCCGACTTTATCCATCGCGTCGGCGATCAGATCGCCGATCTCGCGGTCGTTGTTGGCGGAGATGGTCGCGACTTGAGCGTACTCTTTCTTGGAGGGGACGTCGATCTTCAGCGCCTTGAGCTGCGCGACAACCGCGTTGACCGCCTTCTGGATGCCGCGCTGCAACGCCATTGGATTGGCGCCGGCCGTGACATTCTTCAGCCCCTCGCGGTAGATCGCCTGTGCCAGCACGGTCGCGGTGGTGGTGCCGTCACCGGCGACGTCGGAGGTCTTCGAAGCAACCTCCTTGACCATCTGCGCGCCCATGTTCTCGAAGTGGTCCTCGAGTTCGATTTCTTTGGCGACGGTCACGCCGTCTTTGGTGACCGTCGGCGCTCCGAATTTCTTGTCGATGACGACATTACGTCCCTTCGGTCCGAGTGTGATGCGCACGGCATTGGCCAACTGGTCGACACCGCGTTTCATCTTCTCGCGGGCGGCACTGGAGTATTCCAGCATCTTTGACATGAATCATCCTCCTGTATGGTGACGGCGCTTGGCGCCGATACGTTGCGACTGTCAGTTGACGACCGCGAGAATGTCCGACTCGCGCATGATCAAAAACTCATCGTGGTTGATCGTGACTTCCGTGCCGGAGTACTTTCCGTACAGCACGCGGTCGCCCTTTTTGACTTCCAACGGGATGAGCGTGCCCTCTTCGGTCTTGCGGCCGGTGCCGATTTCGATGACTTCGCCTTCCTGCGGCTTCTCTTTGGCGGTGTCGGGGATGATGATCCCGCCCTTCTTGACTTCCTGCTCGGTCTCCAGCGGGCGGATGACCACGCGGTCGGCCAGCGGTTTGACATTGATTGCCATGTTGCGTCCTCCTGTGGTCTCGTCGTGAGACCGTGTTAGAACTGTGGGTGCGTCTGTTGTGCCCGCAGCCATTTGCGAAAATGTCAGACGGGCGCACTATTAGCACTCACCTCAAGTGAGTGCTAATAGGTTTGCTCCATTATACGCGAATCAATGGTAAAGATGCAAATTCTTTTGCAGTGCAAACGATACGGGGGCCAGCCCCAGCCCGTTGCGGCCTATCTCATTGTCAGATATAGCGTTGTGCGATCAGCCCATCGAGTTGCGAAGAATGTGCCGCAGCCCCTTGAGGGTCAAAACAGGATCGACCGATTCAATGGCCATCGATCCGGCGGCGATGGTCTCGGCCAATCCCCCGGTGGCGATGACTTTTGGTTTGCCCCCTAATTGGGCCATGATCCGTCGCACGATCTCATCGACCGAGCCGATCGCTCCAAAGAAGAGACCCGAGCGGAGCGCTTCCTCAGTCGTGGTCCCGATCACCGACGGGGGCTCCGCGATCGACACCTTGAATAGCTGCGCCGCTTTCTGGGCGAGCAGGTTTCCCGAGGTCTCGATCCCCGGAGCGATTGATCCTCCGATATAAGCGCCATCCGTTGAAATGACATCGAAGGTCGTGGCGGTGCCGAAGTCGACGACGATTCCCGCCTGCCCGTGCTCGGCCCAAAACCCCTCGGCGTTAGCGATGCGGTCGGCCCCGATCTGCTCGGGACGGGGGACATCGAGACGGATCGTCAGCTTGGAGTGATGCGACACCATAATCGGCCTGCGCCCGCACAGCCGTGTCACCGCCTCTTCGATCAACGGTGTCATCATCGGCACGACCGATCCGACCACGCTGCCGGTGATCGTGTCGGGTTTGATCCCCGCATCGGCGAAGACCTGTTTGAACAGCAGCGCCGCTTCATCGAAGGTGCGTGTATGAGTCGACGCGAGACGAAACGAATAGACAAGCTCTTCGCCGGCGAAGAGACCCAAGTGGGTCGTGGTATTGCCGACGTCGATGGCGAGGGTGTGGGGCATCATCGGGGAGTCCAGTCCCGCGAATTGCTAAACGCCTTGCGCGGATTGACTTAACCAAATGACAGGTTATATTTCAAGTGGAACCTGCTTTCATGTCGCCGATAGTAGAATAGAGCCGTATAGAGGTTTGGACTGATTCCTATGGGTGAATTGCAAAAAGAACTCGAATACTTCGAATCTAAGAAGCTCGAGTTGCTCGAGCACTTTGAGCACAAGTACGTGCTGATCAAGAACACACGAATGCACGGCGCGTTTGATTCATTTCAGGCCGCCTATGAGCGCGGCATTGAGTTGTTTGGGAATGTTCCCATGCTCATCAAACGTGTAGAGCGCGACGAATCCGTATTGACATTCCCTGCCCTCACATTGGGTGTTCTTCGTGCCAACGTTTGACAAGTCATTTGGGTTCGACGGGGCAAAGGGGAGAGTGTCCTGGTCTGATGGAATGAGCATCCTCGGGCCGCTGTTGAACGTAGAGATCGGTATACCTCCGCAAGTAGCGAATGCTCTCACTAAACAGGGGGCACCTCTGCCTCAATCCGTTGTCGGAACTGCACTCCTGGATACAGGTGCCGCAGGTGCGTAATTGATGAGGATGCCGCGCAAAAGCTAGCCCTTCAACCTGTAGGAGCTATTCGCGTCGCTGGCGTCGGCGCCCCCGAGATCCGTCCTTCTTATGCAGTCCGCTTGTATTTCCCCGAACTGATGAATAATTGGTTTGAGCCCGAGGTTGTCACTTCATCAGATCATCTCTTGGGCAAACAGGGAATCTTGGCGTTGATCGGCCGAGATTTTCTCAGACACACAGTGCTCGTCTACAATGGAAAGCTGGGCACGATCACACTTGCTTGGTAGTGTACTACTCTTTGATCGCTGATTTCACTTCAGCAGGAAGAATAACCCCAACACAATAAGCAGTCCATCCACCAGTCTCAAGAAGACGCGCGGGGTTGTGCGCTTCAGGATGCGGTGGCCGATCCAGGTGCCGAATATCATCAGCACCGCGATCGCTGCACCCAGGGGCAGCATGGATTGGTGCAGCAGGCCTAATCCGCCGTAACTGAGCGTCTTGGCTATATGCATGGCAAAAGCGCCGAAGGCGATGGTAGCGACAAACGCCTCCTTGGTTAGTCCTGTTGCCAGAAAAAACGGCACCGCCGCCGGGCCGATGGCCCCCCATATCGCCGAAAAGAAGCCGACAATCGCGCCCAGCGGGATGAAGATCCAATGCTGTGACGGTCGCACCTGCATCTGCTCGAAGCGCCGCAGAAAAACTGAGGCAATGAGGAAAACGCCGATACTGCGTGTGAGCAATCCTGTCGGTAGACGAACAAAGATGAGCGCGCCCAGGATCGCTCCGGGCATGGCGCCGAGGCAGTACTTAAAGGTCAGCGGCCACTTGACGTGTTTGAACAGCAGCAGCACGCGCGAGAGATTTGAGAAGATCAGTCCCAGCGTGATGAGCGGCACCGCCGTGCGCGGCCCGACGATGGCAACCACGATTGGCAGATAGAGAATCCCGCCGCCGAAACCGCAGATCGACGAAATGATCCCGGCGACACAGGCGCCGGACAGAAGCAAGGGCAGCTCAAACGCCGAGACATCCATCAGGCTCGGAGTGTCGCTTCGCCGGAGAAGACAACAGTGTCCTGCTGACCGTTTCGCACGATCAACGCGCCATTGTCATCAAGATCGACCGCCGTGCCCGTGATCGTGTGATGGCCCTGTTTGATAGCCACTTCTTGACCCAAGAGGACAGAGCGGCGTTTGTATTCGGCGAGGAACGGTGGGATGCCATCCGAGCGAAATCGTGTATACAGTGCGTCAAAGTGTTCCAAAAAGGCGCGGTAGAGTGCCATGCGGTCGACCGGCCTGCCCTGCGCCATGGCCAGCGAGATGGCCCGAGCACGGAACTCGTCGGGAAAGTCTTCGGCCGTGTGCGACACGTTGATGCCGGTCCCGCAGACCGCATATTCGACCAGATCGTTTTCAATCGAAGGTCTTCTCTTGAGGGCGGACACTTCAGTCAGCACACCAAGAACCTTCTTCCCGTCGATCAGTCCGTCATTGGGCCACTTCAGTCCCACCGTGAGGTTCAATTTCTGCTCGACGGTTTGGGCGAATGCCAATGCCGCCAGCAGCGAGAGCCCCGACGCGCGCTGCAATAGTCCCGACGGGCGCAGGATTATCGACGACCAGATGCCCAATCCGGAGGCGGAAAACCATTGGCGCCCCAGGCGTCCCTTGCCGCCGGTCTGTTCTTCGGCAACGACAATCGTTCCTTCGGGCGCTCCGCTGTCGGCCAGTTCGACGGCGCGGGTGTTGGTCGAACGGACCTTCGCATAACAGTGCAGTCCTTTGGCAAAGATTTTCGTCCGCAAACCGGCGAGAATCTCTGTGTCGATCATGCGGTCGGGACGCGCAATCAGTCGCAGTGCGCCATCGGCATCGGGGGCAATGACGTAGCCGTGCCCGGCGAGTTCGTGCAATGCGGCGGACAGGACGTCCGCATCGGCGCCGAGAATCTCCACGAGCTGCAGCGTGGTCAGCGGCCGTGCGTGCAGTAATTCGATAACGCCGATTTGCAGACGTGCCGTCGGCGCGATCTCCGAATTGTTCAAGCCGAACGTCCCCTTTTGAGGGCGATCCACTCCAGCGAAAAGTCGACTGCGGGCGCGGAGTGGGTGATCGCGCCGACCGAAATGAAATCGACCCCGGTACGGGCCATTCGGTCGATGTTGCGTGCGGTGATGTTGCCCGATGCCTCGATGCGGACGCGGGTCTTGTGGGCTGCCTCGAAGCCACGGATCAGTCTGACCGCCCGTCGGAGGCGCTCCGGCGTGAAGTTGTCCAGCAAGAGCCAATCGACACCCGCATGCAGAGCGATGTCGAGCTGAGCGTGTGAAGTGATCTCACAGATGACGATGCGACGGCTCTTTGCGGAGAGCACACGCCGAATCGCTTCGGCCAATCCGCCCGCCGCCGTGATGTGGTTGTCTTTGATCATCACCGCGTCGTAGAGTCCGAGCCGGTGATTCAGCGCGCCGCCCGACCTTGCGGCGTGCTTTTCCAACAAGCGCCATCCCGGCGTCGTTTTGCGCGTGTCCAACAGGCGGGCGGTGTTGCGGGGAATCTTCGCCGCCAGCGCATGCGTCGCGGTGGCGATCCCGGACAGATGAGAGAGAAAATTGAGCGCGGTGCGTTCCCCCGTCAGAATCGCAGCGCTCGGCCCGGCCAAAGTTGCGACCGATTCTCCTCGGCGAAACCGTTCACCGTCGCGCCTGCGCCAATTGACTGTCACGTGTCGATCGAGTTGTCGAAAAACCTCGGCGATCGCATCGCAGCCGTCGAGCACGCCCGCTCGCCGGGCGATAATCCTGGCGCCTCCCGTTTCGCGACCGAAAGCGAGGGCGGCCGTTGTTAGATCGCCCGGTCCGACATCTTCAGCCAGTGCCAATCGCACCAGCGTCCGCGTCTGTCGCCGGTACGCCTGGCGCGAGACGGAAAACAGGTGTCGATCGAGCGTTCGCATCACATGTCCACGGCCAGCGGCAATGGCTCTCCGAGTTCCCATCCCGGCACGGCATCGACACGTTCCGGTGGAATCGGGGCATCGTTGAGGCGATACCGCCCGACGGCGGCAATCATGGCGGCATTATCGGCGCACAACTCGGGCGCGGGGATGACGGCATTGCGGCCTGTTTGATCGGCCCATCGTCGCACGATTCGTCGCAAACGTCGATTGCGCGCGACACCCCCGGCCAGCCCGACCGTCTGAATGTTCAGATCGTCTGCCGCGCGCGACAGATTGTCAGACAGCGCGCCGACTACCGCGGCCTCGAACGAAGCGATCCAATCCGTACGGTCGACGGGAGGAAGCCGCCCTTCCGATCGAGCAGCCCAATCCAGTGCGGCGGCGGTTTTCACCCCCGAAAAAGAGAAGTTATACTCCGGGTCATCGAATCGCGCACGGGGAAACCGGACGGCGACGGGATTGCCATCGTACCCTTCGCGGTCCAACAGCGGGCCGGCGGGGTAGTCGTATCCCAGAAGTTTGCCGACTTTGTCGAGGGCTTCACCGGCGGCGTCATCGACCGTACGGCCGATGCACTGAAACTGCCCTGGTGCGTGAACCGTGACGAGCATCGTATGCCCGCCGGAGGCAATGAGAACAAGATGCGGACAGATGATGTCCGCCTGGGTCATTGCGGGCGTATGCGCGTGACCTTCGAGATGATTGACCGCCATGAGCGGGATAGCGCGTACGCGCGCCGCCGCACGCGCGAACGCAACGCCCACCAACAAACACCCCACCAAACCCGGCCCGGCGGTGACCGCGATGCCGGCCAGATCGTCCCAGTTTCGCCCCGATTCCTTCAGCGCGCGCGCGACCACCCCCGGCAGACGGCCCGCGTGCTCGCGCGCCGCCAATTCGGGCACGACACCGCCGTACGCGGCGTGGAGCGTCTGCGAGTAGATGATGTTGGATTCAGTCGCCCCGTCGGGTCCGATCACCGCGGCGGCGGTCTCATCGCAGGATGTTTCAATTCCGAGGACTGGTCCCGGTGGCGCCATGACGTTGCACGGTAACGGAATCGGGCGTGACTTCCAAGACCTCGAAGGGCGCGGAAACATTGACCCATAGCGCCCCGCGTGTCCCGCTGGTATCGCCGCGTCCGGCGGCATAGAAGACCCGCACCGAATCGGCGCGCAGTTGCGACATGTACGAATCGGGGCCGCCGATCGAGACGGCGACCCATGCGGGAGTTACGCTCAGTGCCGTATCACGAACCCCGACAACCGCGACCGGGAGCGAGTCGAACTGCCGCATGACAAATGGCTCGATGCGCCGTGTCGCCTCCACCGAGTCGGGCTCGACGGTCACATTGTACACCGGGAGCGGAGCAACCGCGATGCGTTCATCGATATTGCGAACCCAGACCGCGCTGCCGATCACCGTGAGAGCGACCGAGTCGATCTGCGCCAGTTGCGACCGTGGCCCGTGCAGGCGCACGGTGTCGGGGGTCAATGTCAGCGGGCCGACCGGGATGAACTGTTCGGCGGCGGCGAAACGCTCTGTCGTGTAGACACCGACGGTCTTGCTGCCGACCGAGTCGATCAGCAACGCCCATTCGCCGCGCTGGAGGATGTCGACGACCTCGATGTCTTCGATGCCGAACCGCGGCATGCCTTCGTGCCCCAGCGTGATCGGGTACTCGCCGACCGTCGCCTCAGACATCGAAATCGGCCACGTGCGATCGCCGCGCCACCAGAGGGCGAACAGACGCTTGCCGTTGCCGCGAACCCGTGCGCCGATGGTCGAGGGCGGGGGCTGCGCGATCGCCAGCGACTCGGGCATCTCGACGTAGTCGAGACGGAAATCGAGCGTGATTTCGTAATCGCGATTGGTGACCGCATGAAACCAGAGCAAAAGCGCCAGTACGACGGCGACAATCTTCAGGCCGAGATTGCGGAGCGCGGTACTGGGCTGGTTGAGTGCCTTTGCCATGGCGGTCAGTCGAGGCGAAACTTCTCGCCCAGGTAGATCTTCCGCGCCTCCGGATCATCGGCCAGGAACTGGGCGGTGCCCTCCTTGAGGATTTCGCCGTCGCACATGATGTACGCGCGGTCGGTGATCGCCAGCGTCTCGCGCACATTGTGGTCGGTAATCAGGATTCCCAGCCCCTTTTCGCGGAGGCGGGCCACGATGCTCTGGATGTCCTCGACGGCGATCGGGTCGATACCGGCGAACGGCTCATCCAGCAACATGAAGCGGGGTCGCAGGGCCAATGCGCGCGCAATCTCGACGCGCCGCCGTTCTCCTCCGGAGAGTTGATACCCCTGGGAACGCGCGACCGCCGCGATGTTCAACTCTTCGAGCAATTCCTCCTGGCGCTGTTTGCGTTCGCTGCGCGACAGGCGCTGCGTTTCCAGCACAACGCGGATGTTGTCGGCGACACTCATCTTGCGAAAGACCGACGGCTCCTGCGGCAAATACCCGATTCCGAGCCGCGCGCGCTTGTACATCGGCAGCCGCGTAATCGTCCGTGTGCCGAGGCAGACCTCTCCCGATTCGGGTTTGATGAAGCCGATGGTCATGTAGAAGGTCGTCGTCTTGCCGGCGCCATTGGGACCCAGCAGTCCGACCACCTCGCCGGTGCGAATCGTGACGGAGACGCCGTTGACCACGCGCCGCCTGCGGTACGACTTCATCAGATCGACCGCACTCAGCTCAATCGCGGGCTGACCGCGACCGTGATCAATGGCTTCGCTCACACGATCAAAATGGCGCCGCCGCCGCATCGGAGCAAGCGGCAAGCGCAGTCGGCGGTTGTTGCCGCTGAATCAGGCGACACCGTCGGTGACCGGCTCGCCGGAGAGAATGATGTCGGGTTCGGGTTCCTGCGACCGGAACCAGTCCAGTGACGAGGCGCGCCGGACGCATGCAATGGTACAGCCGAGCTCGCACCCCTTGCGCTGGCGTGAGAAAACACGGGCGTGTTCGCGCGTAAAGGAGAGCAGCGGAATACCGGGCTCGCCGCGCCGCTGGCTGCAGAACGAGACTTTGCCGAATTCGTCGATGTACAGGTATCGCGCACCGGCGCGGCACTTCCAGTCGCTCTGGCCGGTACTGATCATCTCGTGCTCCCAGCCCTCGCCGAAGCTGTGCAATGGCGAGCGGCGACGGTATCCGTTGAGCTCGGTGTACAACTCCTCCAGGTCGCTTTGTTCCAACAGTCCGCGATCGAGCATGCCGTCGTGGCCGTGCAGGAGGCCGACGGTCATGAAGAACCCCAGTTCGCGCACCTCGCGCGCCAACAGCCGGGTCTCGGTGGCCGGACAGGAACCGAGCACAGCATTGATGTTCACGTCAAACCTGGCATACTGCTTCAGCAGCGGCAGCCGCTTGCGCAGCACCGTCATCGACTTTTGGGAGGTGTCGTTGGGGGCGAGATTGTCGACGGAGATCTGCAGGAGTTTGAGCCCGGCGTCGTTGAGCCGTTCGATCCACTCCTGCGTTAAGAGAAAGCCATTGGAAATCGACGTACAGACCATGTCCCGCGCGACCACATGCCGGATGACAGTGTCCAATTCCGGATGTAGCAACGTTTCGCCGCCGGTGAGGGTGATGACCGTCGTGCCCAGGTCGGCCAGGTGATCGATGTATCGCGTGAGCGTTTCGGTCGAGACCGGGGCGGAGTGTTCGTCGTACTCGTTGCAGTAACCGCAACTGAGGTTGCAGCGGCGCGTCACCACCACCTGTGCCAAGACCGGGACATACGGGTTGACGAGCGCACGCAGGCCCCGCCCGACCATGCGCGGGCTGAATGTCTGGTGTCCGAGGAGGGGCATGGGTCTGGTCAAACTGCTGGGAACTGGTGCCTTGGGCATTAAAGTGTCGAACGGGCGACCGGTCAAGCGAAGGAGTTGTGCTTGTCACAAACAAAAACGGGACACACCGCAGTATGTCCCGTGGCATTTTCTTGTCCCGGAGAAATCAAAGTCCGGAGTCCTACTTCTCTTTCTTTTCCTTCTTCTCTTTCTCCTTCTTGCCCTCGGGCTCTTCTTCTTCGCCCTCTTCCATCTTGCGCTCGGTCAGGACTTCGGGAGCGCCGGCAGCCGATTCGGCGGCGGTCGCGGCGGCCGCTTCTTCCGGCGTCGTCTCCTTGACAACCGTCGGCGGCACGACCGAGGCCACCGTCCGCTCCTGCGGGGTGACGATCGTGACGCGCTCGGCTTTCAGGTCGCTGACGTGCATCGCCTCGTGAATGTTCAATGCCGAGACATCGACATCGAAGAAGTCGGGGATATCGACCGGCAGCGCTTCGACTTCAACATCGCGAAGCGCGTGCTGCAAAATTCCGCCGAAGTTCTTGACGCCGTCGGGAACACCGATCAAGTGCACCGGCACCGTCACGCGGAGGCGTTTGTCCGCGTGGATGTGCTGCAAATCGATGTGCAGGATGTCTTCGGTGATGGGATCATGCTGCACTTCTTTGATCAGGGCCAGTTCGGCGCCGTCGCCACCTTCGACCGTCAGATCGACGAGCGAATGTTCCGATGAGGCCTTCTTCAAAAGCAGAGTAATCTCCCGCGCGGGTATGGTGAGCGTCATCGGATCGGTTTTCTCGCCGTAGAGGATGCCGGGGACCGACCCCGTCGCGCGCAGCTTGCGCGCGCCTCCTTTACCGGAGGCGGTGCGGGGACGCGCTGACAACGGTAGTGTCTTCATGCGAATGGGCTCCTGAGTTGGACCTTACGACCGTGCTCGGGTCGGGGTGTGTGTTGGTACGGATGACCGCCGGGTTTGCGTTGGCGGGATTTCTTCGCGTTCTCTCTGTTCATCCCGGTCCGACGCCCCATTGGGTTCCGGGGGGAACAACTGCGAGACCGACTTTTCCTCTGTGATTCGGCCGATGGCCTCAGCGAACAACGCGGCCGTCGAGACGACATCGATGCTCGGGGGCAATTTCCGCGTGCTCGTGTCGATTGTATCCGCCACAACCAGCCGCTCAATCGGCGACTCCGCGATCCGCGTCAGTGCCGGACCCGACAACACCGGATGAGTGCAGCAGGCATAGACGTGCTGGACCCCATGCGCCCTCACCGCCCGGGCGGCCTCCGTCAGTGTCCCGGCGGTGTCGACCATGTCGTCACGCAAAATCACCGACTTGCCCTCGATTTGCCCGATGATGTGCAGGACTTCGGCACGATTGGGCTCGGGACGCCGTTTGTCGATAATGGCCAGTCCGCAGGAGAGCGTCTTGGCAAAGGCACGGGCCATCTTGATCGACCCGACATCGGGTGAAACCACGACCGGGTCCTTGATCCCCAGCTTGAGAAAGTAGTCGTTGAACACGATCGCCGAGTAGAGGTGGTCCGACGGTATGTCGAAAAACCCCTGAATCTGCGACGCGTGCAGGTCCATTGTCAGCACGCGGTCGGCGCCGGCGGCGGTGATCAGATTGGCGACCAGCTTGGCGGTGATCGACACGCGGGGCTGGTCTTTGCGGTCGGCGCGCGCGTAGCCGTAGTACGGGATGACCGCCGTGATCCGGCGAGCCGAGGCGCGCCGCGCCGCCTCGATGAGCATCAACAATTCCATCAGGTTTTCGGCAGGCGCATTCGTCGATTGGACGATGAACAGGTCGGAGCCGCGCACATTCTCATCGATCTGCACGAAAACCTCGCCGTCGGAGAAACGCGTCACGGTGCACTTGGTCAGGGGCCGTTCCAAGTGCACAGCGATCTTCTGCGCCAACGGACGGTTTGAATTGCCCGTGATGATTTTCAACTCCAGTGGCATGCGCAAAGCTGACGGACCTCTATGGCAGAATTACAGTTACCGGTTGGCTGGGGCGCCAGGATTCGAACCTGGGAATGCGGGCTCCAAAGGCCCGTGTCTTAGCCGCTTGACGACGCCCCAGAAATACTTCTCAGGCGCCCTGGTACTGGTGGCGGGCCCGGCCGACTATGCCTAATCGTCGCCGGACGCCGAGTCTGGCTTCTCCTTTGAATCGGCCGTAGCCGCGCTGCGCGGCGAACCGGCCGACTTCAATTCGTCCTCGTAGGCGGACAACACCGCTTTCTCAAGCTTCTCGCGCATCTTATTGTTGATCGGGTGGGCGATGTCTTGATGCGTCCCGTCCGAACGTTTCCGCGAGGGCATGGACACAAAGTACCCGTTGGTGCCGTTGATGACCTTCAATCCGCGGATGACAAACTCCTCATCGAATGTAACGTTCGCGAACGCCTTGAGTTTGTCCTCGTTGCGCAGCGTGATGCGGACTTCGGTGATTTCCACGGGCCGCTCCTTGTTGCCTCGTTCGGCCCATCGTCACCCGATGATCAACGCGGAACGGGTCGCGACAGGCCGGGCCACGATCATTCTATCACCCGGTGACAGCCCCATCCCGATTATTTCGGGATCGGGCGCAAAGTCGAAGATTCCAACGACCGTCGGCCCGCTGCCCGACACCAGCACACAACGCGCCCCCGCATGCGAAAGCTGGGAGCGCCAGCGCTGTACCACTGGGGCCCGGCCGATCACCACCTGCTCCAAGTCGTTGTGGAGACCACCGATGGCGGCGATGAAGCCGTTGCCTGCCAGCCTGGGGAGAGTATCGGTAAAGGGCCGATCACCTGTCAAGCGCAAAGCCCCGTAGACCTCGGCGGCCGACAGCCGCATCGAAGGGCAAACCAGCAGCGCCCACCAGTCGGTCGAGCACTCAACAGGTTCCAGGACTTCACCGCGCCCCCGTCCGCGGGCACACGGCGGTCCCAGAAAGAAGGGGACATCCGACCCCAATTGCGCTGCCCAGTTTGATAGCGTCCGAGCGGTTTCATTAAGTCCCAGCAGCCGGTTGCATGCCGCCAGCGTCGCGGCCGCGTCGGCCGACCCGCCCCCCAGCCCGGCGGCGATCGGGATGCGCTTGATCAAGCCGATGCGCAGGTGCGCGGTCAGGCCGCGCTCACGTTCGACAAGGCGCACCGCGCGGACGATCAGATTCGAATCGTCGCCGGTCAGATCGTGCGTGGGGAAGTCGGGGTCATCAGTCCGCCAACTCAGGGCAATCCCGCCCGAATCGGTCCCTTCAAATTCGAGATCGTCGTAACAATCAATCGCCACGAAGACCGTGTCGATCTCGTGGTAACCGTCGCTGCGTTTGCCAAGCACGCGCAGTCCCAGGTTGATTTTGGCGGGTGCACGGACATGGCAAGTTCGGGCGGGTTGATCAGATGCCAAGGGTCGCCCACCAGAGCGAGGCCAGCTTAAAGTGGACAAAGGGCCCACTGCGGCCTCTGCCCGCCATATTGCCGACATTGTCCACGGTTTCATACCCTGCCAGCAAATCGACGATGATATGCGCGCCCTGCTGTGCGTGAACTCCCAACCCGCAGCTGAGCGTGCGTTCGACGGTGCCCGACGGAAAGGGCACGTCTAAGGGGACGCCGGATTGCTGGGGCGTCGTCAGGCGGTCGGCTCCACGGCGCACGTATTCGAACATCCCGACGAAGTCAAAGAGGCCGGACTGGTGCCACCGCGGTCGGATGCTGATCCGGTCGGCATCGGTTCCGAGATTCGAACCGATGCCGATGGCATTGCCGTCGAAGTCATAGTAGTGCAGATAGCGGTTCCACGGACGATTCTGCCCGTAGACAAACGTATTGATCCGCTGATACTCGGCGTTGATCAGCAGGCGGTTGTCGCACGGACGCGGCCACCAGGCCACGCCGGTCAACACGCCGAATTGATGCGGTTCCGTGACAAAGTCGATCTGAAAGTCGTCGATCATCCACTCGCCGTACAGTTCCAGGCCGGACATCGCCCGCCATGAGACCTCGATATTCCATAGTGGATTGTCGTCCTGACCCTGGTTGAGCTGCTCCCAATAGTACGGGAGCAGGGGATTGAGATAGTACCAATCCCAGTGACGGCCCGGCCCGCCGAATACGATCACTTCCGAGAGGGCGAGTTCCAGTCGCGTGTGCGGGCGCCAATTGACGCGATGTGCGGACAGGTATCGATTGACCGGACCCTCCTCATTGGTCGTCATGCCATCCAACCGCGTCGTATGGAATGCATAACCCCAGCGCCCGCCATGATAAACGACCCGTAGTCCATCAAACGGCGGCGAATGATCGGACATGAGCATCGCATCGCGGGGCGAGCGCCCCCAACGCCAGGATTCGCGTCCAAAGGAGATCGCCAGGCGCCCGAAACGCGCACTGATCACTGCCTGATCGACGATCCATGCCGTAAATTTGTTTCTCCAGTATTGGCCGCCAAATTGGGTTCCGAAGCGTCCATCCGAATCCATCCGCAGCCGGGTCCGCGCTGCCAGATGCTTCGTATCAGTGAATGCGGCCGTCACATCGAACCCGACCCGGTTTTTACTATACCCATCCTCGGTGTGGTCGGCGCGCGCTGTAGGACCGGCCCCCAGCCGCACACGTTGGGGAGATTGGATTTCCTCGTGCTCCGCGGCAGCCAGTTCTTCATGAAATTCATCTTGGAGGCGATTCCAAAGGATCGCCTCTCCCGGCGTCAATGCCTCCGCGCCATCCGGTAGTTCGGCAATCGCCTCGGCAACGTCCCCGCGTGTGTACGGTCTGGTGTGCAGCAGCAACTCCCCAAAGTGTCCCAAGGTCGACAACTCGAAGACCGCATCATAAACCCAGGAATCCAGCGGTATGTCTTCCAGGCGATTACCCCCGGAATGGGCCACCGGAGGCATCCACACGACGATCGTCCAGACCAGCCAGGACGCACGGATTCTGGGCCTCTGCATGACGCGCAGAGTAGATGTCCCAAACTGCAGGGTCAACGTCAATCCGATTGTGCCTTCGGGTCGGCGGCCGGTCATCTAATCGACTGTCAGAGAACGTCTTGACTGCGGTAGTGTCTCTGCAGAGCCGGGCCGGGATGCCGATACATATAGATGCGGGGCGAACTCATGGTCGAACACAACTACATCGACTTCGGGGACAAGGGGGCGGCCGCCGGCAGCGGCGGCGGGCTGCACAACATCGCCGGCGATGTCCTGGCATCGTTGCGCGAATTCTGCACGACGTGGACACGCGCCGTGCGCACGATTTGTCTGTACCCGCCGACGAATCCGCTTCCCGACGAATTCCGCGAGAAGTTTCACGACGCGCTCACGCGCCATCTCGACGAACAGGGATCATTCACGCTCACGACCTTCGACGGCGGTTTTGCCTACGAGGGTGAGACGGTGTTGGAGGAGAATGCCGGTGAGGAGAGTCTCTCCTTTCTTTTCTTCCGTGACGGCGTACGGGAGATCACCTTTGCCACCGGCGTGTCGCGCGAGGAGACCGACCGTTTCCTCGACGTGCTGGCCAGCGCGTTTGCGGCGGGCTCGGTGTCCGTCGACATGGCCAACGAACTGTGGGAGGCCGGTCTGCCGCACATCAAGCACCGCACGGTCGACCGCATCGTCGAAGGGGCATACATCGAAGCGGCCGACTCACCGACGCTGGAAAACATCCATCGTCGCTTCGTCGATGCCAGCGGCACCGGTGGCGGTGAAACGGCCGATGGCGAGCCCGGCGGCGGGGGGGATGGCGAAGAGGAAGTCGACGAAGGACCATACCAGGGAGTCCAAAGGCAGCGCTTCCAGCACATCGTGCAGGTGTTCGGCGATGTCACCGCGTTAACCGCCGAAGAAAAGTCGCGCGTCGCGATCCTGGCACGGGAACTCAGGGAGTCTGCTCCGGAAAAGCTGGGTCTGGACGTTCTCCTGGAAATTCTGCGGGCGGCCGAGGACACGCGCGTGGCCGAGGAGACGGTCGCCGTGCTGGAAAGACAGGTCGAACGCTGCGTCGAGAACGCGCGCTGGGATTTGGTGCACGAGATCATCGATGCGCTGCGTACGCTGGAACCGGAGACCGACTCGCATCTGCAGCGACGCATTCGCGAGGCGATCTCCCGGATCTGCCGTCGCGATCACTTCGAGCGGCTGGCCTCGTTTCTCAACGCCAATCCGCAGACCGATCTGGAGGCGATACGCGCGTTGCTGCCGTTGTACGGGTCGCCGGCGATCATGCCGATCACAGCGATGCTGGGCACGCTCGAAGGACGTCCCGCGCGCATGATGGTGTGCGAGTTCCTGAGTAAACAGGGTCGTGATACGATCGATCTGGTCGGCGGATTCATCTACGACAAGCGCTGGTTCGTCGTGCGCAACGTGGCGATGATCCTCGGTGAGATCGGACATGAGCGCGCGTTGACGTTCCTGCGGCGATCGGCCTCCCATGCGGACGCGCGCGTGCGGCTCGAGACCCTGCGCGCGGCAGCAAAGATCGGCGGCAGCAATGCCAATGTGCTGGTCCGTGAGTTTCTCAAAGACGGCGAAGTCGATCTGCGCAAGCGCGCGCTGCGTGTTCTGGGGCAAACAGGGGATCCGGCCGTGCGCGATGAGATCCGCGCGCTGGTGGCCGATGATGACTCGATGCCCGACAAGGACCCGCAGGAGTTGCGCGAGATGTTCGTCGCGCATGTGCGTCTCGGCGGGGAACGCGCCGTCTCCGATCTGGTCGATGTGATCGGGAAGAACCGGCTCTTCGGACGCTCCCGCTGGCAGGCGGTGCGCGTCGCGGCCACACACTCGCTGGCCGATGCGACCGTCTCGCGGGCACGCGAAAAGCTCGAGGAGCTTAGCCACGACCGCAACGAAGCGGTCGCCGCCGCCGCGCGGGCGGCGCTGCAACATTTGCGCGCGCCGCAGGCGCATCCCGGCACGCACGACGATGTGTTGGAGGATTTCGAGGAATGAATGAACGGAGCGCCGCACGGGGGATGAGCGCCGAAGAACGGGCCGTCCGTCTCTCCGCACTCAAGGCATTCTTCGCCACCTGGCGCGCGGCCGCCGTCTATGATGAAAACAACCATGCCTACCAGTCGCGACGGGGCGAATTGATCCAGGCGCTGGAGGCGACCTTCAACCTGGGCGGCTCGTTCGCCATTCAGTATCAGGACGACTACATATTCGTCAACGGCGAACGCATCAACTACGACCGCGACTTCGGATTCGGACGTTCACTCGCGACGCGCTTCGCCGAGCTGGGGTTGGGCGGCATTACCATCAACCCTGACGCCTCGACGGACCAGGTCGACCGCGCGCTCTTTGCGTTGGCGCAGGCCGACCGCCGCGTCGCCGTACCGTATGACGCGCTCACGGCAATGTGGGAGACGTTGGGAATCAGCGGCATCACGCTGGCTCCGCTGGCGGCCCACACCGCGTCGCGGCAGACCGATGCGGGGGAACAATCCGCAACCAACGCGCGCGTCAAACGGAAACGCCGCGCGCGGGCGCTCTTTGTGCGTTCCGAACGGATCGTCCGTGACTGCTGGGAACGCGTCCGCGACAACCGCTCGTTCGAGGGATCGTCGGTCGAGCGCGTTGTCCACCAACTGATCGACGAGGTGGCGCACGACGAGGACATGCTCCTGGAGTTTTCGACGCTGAAGGACTTCGATGAGTACACGTTCTTCCATTCGGTGAATGTGGCGATCTACTCGATCGCTGTCGGGATGCGCCTGGGGCTCGACCGGACGGCGCTGGCCGATCTGGGAATCGCCGCGCTCCTGCACGACATCGGCAAAGTCAAACTGCCGCGCGATCTGATCAGTAAGCCGTCGGAGTTCGATGACGACGACTGGCTGCAAATGCAGCGGCATCCGATCTTCGGGGCGATGACCATTGCCGCGATGCGTGTCCTCGATGGACAGAGCGGCGCGGCGATCGCCGTCGCATTTGAGCACCACCTGAAGATGGATCTCAGCGGCTACCCGAAATTGACACGCCCGCGACCGCTGCATCTGTACTCGCGCATAGTGACCGTCTGCGACAGCTTCGATGCCATGACATCGGGACGCGTTTACCAACGAGACCGCATTCAGCCCGATGAGGCCATGCGACGCCTGTTGTACCGAGCCAAAGAGTGGTACGATCCGCTCGTCATGAAGGCCTTCGTCAGCGTCGTCGGCGTGTTCCCGGTCGGGAGTCTGGTGCGGCTCTCCGATAACTCGGTGGCTGTCGTCGTTCGCAACGACGGGGTCGATCTGTATTGCCCCGAAGTGATGGTGGTCCGGGATGCCGAACGGCAGCCGTGCAGACGCGAGCTCAAGCTGCACATCGATGCGGCCGATTCGTCATCCGACCGGCTACACATCATGACCGTGCTGGATCCACACGATGAGGGCATCGACGTGCACGAGTACATTGCCGGCGACGAGACGCCGCTGTTGCCCGAAGACGTCACCACGACCGTCCCGTGACCGGACCGGGTGCTTTTCGATCAGTCCGACACCTTCAGGACGGCCAGAAACGCCTCCGGGGGCACATCGACGTTGCCGACGCGTTTCATGCGTTTCTTTCCGGCCTTTTGTTTTTCCAACAGCTTGCGTTTGCGCGTGACATCGCCCCCGTAGAGTTTGGCGATGACATCCTTGCGCAGCGGCTTGATCGACTCGCGGGCAATCGGTTTTCCCGCGCCGAGCGCCGCCTGGATGACCACCTCGAACTGCTGGCGCGGGATCAGTTCCTTGAGCGTTTCGCACAGTTTGCGCCCCAGCCGATACGCGTTGTCCCGGTGCACGACCGTTGAGAGCGCATCGACCGCCTTGCCCGCCAGGCGAATCTCCAGTTTTTCCAACGGACGGACACGGTACTCCAGAGGATCATAGTCCAGCGAACCGTAACCGCGCGTGATCGACTTGAGCCGGTCGTAGAAATCGAAGAGAATCTCCGCCAACGGCAGATCGAATATCAGACGTACCCGCTCGCCGGTGATGTATTCGGTCGTCTGGTACTCGCCGCGCTTGCCGTTGGCCAGGGTCATCACCGATCCCAGCGCATCCGCCGGACAGATGATGTGCGCGCGCACATATGGCTCGGCGATCGATTCGTACTCGCCCCGGGGCGGAACAGCGGCGGGATTGTCCACGGTCCTCACGGTACCGTCGTTCATGGTCACATGGTATTCGACATTCGGCACCGTCGCGACGATTGCCTGCCCGAATTCACGGGCGAGACGTTCGCGCACAATCTCCAGGTGCAGCAGCCCCAGAAAGCCGCAGCGGAATCCGAAGCCCAGGGCCAGCGAGCGCTCCGGAACAAACGTCAGCGACGAGTCATTGAGCCGCAGTTTCTCCAGCGCCGTGCGCAGATCGCCGTAACGGTCCACATCGGCGGGAAACAGGCCCGAGAAGACCATCGGCTTGATCGCGCGAAAGCCGGGCAGCCGCTCCGACGCGGGATTCTCGACCGTGGTGATCGTGTCGCCGACGCGCGCCTCGTGGATATCCTTCATGTGCGCCGTACAGTAGCCGACTTCTCCGGCCGCGATGCGTCCGGTCGGCACATACGCCAACTGCAAAATCCCGACAGCTTCGATTTCGTATTCGCCCTTGTGCGCGAAGAAGCGGATGCGATCGTCCTTCTTGAGTTCGCCATCGACGATGCGCACATACGCGATCGCGCCATGGTAGGTGTCGTAAGTCGAGTCGAAGACCAACGCGCGCAGCGGCGCTTCGGGGTTGCCGCGTGGCGACGGGAATCTCTGGACAATCGCCTCCAACAGCTCTTCGACATTTGTCCCGGCTTTGGCCGACAGCCGGATGACTTCGCCGGGTTCGCAGGAGAGCAGATCGGCCAGCTCGGCACCGTGACGCGCGGCATCGGCCGCCGGCAGATCGATCTTGTTGAGCACCGGGATGATCGTGAGACCCGCTTCGATGGCGAGATAGGCGTTGGCGACCGTCTGCGCCTGAATGCCCTGCGCGGCATCGACCACCAACACGGCTCCCTCACAGGCCGAGAGGGCGCGCGAGACTTCGTAGTTGAAGTCGACATGCCCCGGCGTGTCGATCAGGTTTAAGACGTGCTCTTGTCCGCCGCGTGCTGTGTACCGCATGCGGATCGCGTGCGACTTGATCGTAATGCCGCGTTCACGTTCCAAGTCCATGCTGTCGAGCACCTGTTCGCGCATGCGACGCTGCTCGATCGTTCCGGTCATCTCCAGCAGACGGTCCGCCAGCGTCGATTTGCCGTGATCGATATGCGCGATGATGGAGAAATTGCGGATGAACTGCTGGTCCATAGAGTATGCCGTTTCCAACGGCCGCTGCCGCGACCGGCGGCCAATGGTACGGTTTAATCGGGGTTTCGACAAGCCGTGCCCGGAGACGACGACGTGCATGAGCATACACCGGGCCGTCGGGCGGCCCGGTGTCGTGCCACGACAATGCGCATGCGTCTACTGGTTGATCGCCGGTCCGCCGTCGCAGTCGGGCGGCTGAAGCCCCGCGCGGAAGACGTAGTCGATCAGACGCACGACGTCGAACACATTGGTGAAGGTGTCGCAGTTGATGTCGGCGTGTTCCACGGGTTCAGGCGGCGCTTCCGCGCGGAAGATATATCCGATCAAACACACGATGTCGAACACATCGACACTGCAGTTGGGCGTCCGGTTGGGCCCCCCGCACAAGTCGCCCTCAATGTAATCCTGTTTGACTGTGCAGGAGATCGGACGGGCCGACTGCCCCGCCTTGATGTAATAAATCGTCAGCGTTCCCGACGACCCGACCGGGGTCAGATCCGACGTGCAGATGCGAATGAGCGAGACCAAGCCGATCCCGAATGTGTCGATCACCGTGTCTTTAGGCGGTTCGTATGTCCAACCCAGCGCCAGCAGAAGCGGATTGGACCAGCGGGTCACAATTTCGTCGGCGTCGACCAAGTCACGGATATAAAACACAAAGCAGGTCGCTGCCGGTGGGCACTGCCGCGTGATCACAGCACAAGTCGCGGCGACATTGAAGGAATCGCAGCAATCGGTGTAGAGTCTGGCTTCCAGACACATGTCGCGGTAATTGGGAACGATTAGGGTCACGCTGGAGTCCTCGATCACGCCGCCGGGCAACAGCGTCTGTCCCAACGTGATCACGTCGATGCGTTCCCAGGTCGGTGTGGCACTTGCGACGCTTCGCCACAGCACTACCGAGTCGACGTTGCAGGCGTCCCCAGCGGGGTTGTTCTGAACCAGCCAGCGGATTGTGACCGTGTCGTCCGGCTCGAATCCTCCCTCGGGATCGAAGCCGAGCTTTTGTGTCAGGTATTCGCACGGTCCGGATGGGAAGCAGTGATCGCAGCAGTGCGCGACATGGCGCTGGAAGTCCAGATCGTCAACTTCGCCATCGGCGTTCAAGTCGCGGCAATCGCCCAGCGCGTCATCGTGATCGTCGAGCGTGACGCAATTGTCGCCGTCAACGTCGGTCGAGCGCACCGGCACCGTCGTCGAGAATCCACAACCCGTGGTGATCGTCACGTCACAGTCGGGGCAGTCGCCGCCGGCCGCGATGGAGAACATGACCTCCCCGTCGGCGTCGCTGGGCACTGCGGCCGGCACAATCGGCCACGAGGGATAGAGCCCCGGCTGCGGCACAAACTCGCTGCCGACACAATCAGAAAAGTCCAGTGTGACATCGCTGTAGCCGACCATCGGCATGTTGGATTGGTCGCGCAGGTGCACGCTGAAGACGACATCACCCTTGGGGCAGGCCAGCAGGTAGGGGTCGGTTGTTGTCGCGGTCGCGCAACCGGGTGGCACGCCGATGGTGATGATCCCCTTGGTGAACTCGGGCAAATGGCACGTGCGCGTACCGCACTCGATGAACACGAGATGGTTCGCGGGTGTCACGCAGGCGGTATCAATCTCAAATTGGCCGTTCGTCGCTGTAACATCGAAAGTGAGCAGGACCGATGGAGTACCCGAGCCCGGTGAACCATCCGTCCCAGACGCCATGCACGTTGCGCTTGCTCCATATGCCAGGTATGAGACCGCATCAGGGCTTGAACCCAGGTTCGCCGCAGCGGTCGAGACGGCCCACGATTGCGACACGGGACCGCTGCAGTCATTGGACGCGCTCGGGGTGGTAAAGTACCGACCCGCTCCACTGCCCAGACCCGCCGCTGCCAGCCGTCCCTGCACGGTCAGACTGAAATTGCCGGAAATGAAGGCGCCGGGATGAATCGAACGCAGCTCCAGCGGCACGACAATCGCTTCGATACCCACGCTGTTTGTCACATAGCAGCCGACCGTCACGGCAGCGGCTCCCGTCGCAACTGTCTTCGACTCGATGACCAGACTATTGCCGACCGAGGGACTACCGGGTTCACATACAGGAGGTATCGTGCCATCGCAGGGCTGACAGGGAGGTGCGCCATTCAAGAAGACTCGCTCGGTCACTAGATCGACATCAATGGCATTGACTACGCCGTCGCAATTGAAATCCTCGCGCGCAACCGGGCAGTCAGGATCGAATGTCGGAGTTCCGCCCCCGAAAACCACATCGATGACCAAGGCGAGATCAAGAGTTGTAATTCCACCCGAGCCGTCCGGGTTTCCGGGGAAGGGGCAGGAGCAGTCGAGGACGGTGATGACGCCCTTGGTGAATTCGGGGGGATGGCAGATGTGAGAGTTGTCGACGAAGACGAGGAAATTGTCCGGCGTGACACAGCACGTGTCGATCTCGAATTGTCCGCTGGCGGCAGAAACATCGAAAGTCAATTGAAAGGATGGCGTTCCCGCTCCGGGCGCTCCATCGGTCCCCGGCGAGAGGAAGTTCTGTTCTCCAACTCCGGCATAAAAGACCGCGTCTGGAGACACGCCGAGGTTGGCGGGACTCGTGGACTCAGACCATGTTTGTGACACCGGCCCGCTGCAAGTCTGAGCCGACGGAATATCGAAGAAACGAATAACTTGATAATCGGGAGGAAACAGCCCGGCGATACGTCCCTGCGGCTGGAAATTCACATTGTCAGAAACGAACGCCCCACCGGTCACCGTGCGCAGTTCCAACGGTAGCACGACAGCTTCGACTGTCACACTGTTGGTAAGGTATACGCCGACAGTAACCCCCGTTGCGCCGAGGGTCACCGACTTCGATTCGATGACGACACTGTTGCCGGGGGACGGTCCGCCCATGGGGCAATCCTCCGGAACAAATGAGCCAGATCGGTCCTGCGGGATTATTCCCGTCACACCCGGATTCTGCGGTACCGGCTCAGGAGAACCGCGATCAAGGTCTGTGGCGGGATTCTCGGCGGTCACGACGCCATTGTTACCCGATCTGATGTCCGTCGACAGCACCCCGGAATCCGTTGTGCCGGGCTGAGATGTCTCCGATCCATGCAGATGCGACGTGGCGCACGCAATCGCCGTTCCAACGATTATGACGCGACGCATTTTTCTCGCCATCTTCTCCCTCCTCTGTCAATAGCCCTGCCTGAGTGCCGCCGGACGTATCGGCGACACCTGTGAGTTTGTGAGGCGCTCAAGCGAAGTCGGGTGTACTGACGGAAAGCTTACTGCAGAAAGTATGTGCGATTCGATGGGATTGAAGTCAAGCGGTTAATGATCGGCTCTGGATTGGGCCGATCGCATCAGTTGAGTGAGCGCAATGAAGTCCTCCGGCAACGAGGCGGTCCATTCCATCGCCGTCGCTGTACCCGGGTGGATCAGCGCGAGTGCCCGGGCATGCAGTGCCGGACGATCGATCGCCTCCAGCATCCTGCGTCCGAGCAGGCGTCTGTGCGGATCGATGCCGCGCAGGTGCTGCGCACCGCCGCCGTAGTCGGTGTCGCCGACGAGAGGGTGCCCCGCCTGCGACAAATGCACACGGATCTGGTGGGTGCGCCCCGTCTGCAGTTTCACTTCGACCAAATCGGCCAGCTCGTATCGCTCCAGAACACGCACATGGGATTTCGCCTCACGTCCCTTGGCAGTCACCGCCATTTTCTTCCGGTCCGACCGGGAACGGCCGATGGGGGCGTCGATCTCGATCGCGCTTTTGCGCAGATGCCCCCAACAGACCGCCCAATAGATGCGGGTGAGCGTCCGACTCCGCAATTGTTCGGCCAGCAGGTGATGTGAGCGTTCATTGCGCGCGACGACCATCAGTCCCGACGTGCCTTTGTCCAACCGATGGACAATCCCCGGGCGCATTCCCCGATCGCCCGCCACGGGAGTCAGCGTCCCATGTCCGAGCAGTGCATTGACCAGAGTTCCGGTACGGTGGCCGACCGCCGGATGCACGACCATGCCGGCGGGTTTATTGACGACGATGATGTCGTCATCTTCATACACGATGTCGAGCGCGATCTGTTCGGGCTGGGGCGGCACATCGTCGGCATCGGCTCGCATCAGCGTGACGTCAACGCGGTCCCCGTCATGCAGTCGACTGTTGGATTTCACCGCGACTCCGTTGATCAGGAGCGCACCGGCGAGGGCCGCGCGTTGAATCTGCGCGCGCGAGCAATCTGTCAGTCGCCCGGCCAGAAACTTATCGACCCGCTCGCCTTCGTCTGCAGGGTCGGCGTCGAATGCAAATGAGTTATGGTCCGTCTGCAGCGGTGTCACTGACGGAATCCATTGTGGGTGACGGAGAGGAGGTCGGCGTGTCCCGCGCGGCCAATGCTTCGCGTCGTTTGCGCGACAGGCAGACAATCGGATCATACCAAAGAGTCAGCAGCAACAGCACGATGCCGACGCTCACCGCCGAGTCGGCGACGTTAAACGTGGGCCAGCGGTCCATCGGATAGCCGGGATGATGGATGAAGCCGAAATCGAAGGCGGGAATGGTCAGATCGACAAACTCAACGTCGACAAAGTCGGTGACCTCGCCATGGATCGCGCGATCGGCGAGATTGCCCAACGCGCCGCCGAGAATGAGCGCCAGTGCCCAGATCGACAGGCGGCGCGTGTATCCGGCGCGCGCAATCTGCCGGATGATCCAAATGCTCACAAGAATCGCCGCGGCATAGTAGATGCCGACATGGCCCCAACGCAGACCGAATGCGCCGCCCGGATTGCGGACCGAAGTGATGCGCAGCCAGTTGCCGAAGACTCCGACCGAGTCCCCCGGCTCCATCGCCACCCGGATGATCCACTTGGTCAGTTGATCGGCTGTCAGGATGCACGCCGACAAAAGCCACAGCATCCCCGCTGCGTGCCGGGGGATCGGAATTTCCGATGCTGATGGGGAAGTTCGCGAGTGAATGGGGTCGGACAGGATGCGTTCGGACCCCTCCGGCGGGGCCGGGATTGTCCCGCTCATCGGCGTGAAACCATCGCTGTGCACAGCCGCTTGGGCATTATCGTCCGGCCTGTTTCTGTTCTTCTTTTTCCTTGCAGGCGATGCAAAAGCGGGCGTGCGGAACTGCTTCCAATCGCGCGTGGGAGATTTCCTTGCCGCAGATTTCACAGTTTCCATACGTGCCATCGGCAATGCGACGCAAGGCCTGATCGAGATGGTAGAGAAAGCGTCCCGATTTCGAGGCGAGATAGAAGGACTTCTCGCGTTCGTTGGCATCGGTGCCCAGGTCGGCCATGTGGTACGCGTGCGTCGACAGATCGCCGGCCGCTTCGGTCTGAGTCGAATTGGCGGTCGATTCCCGCAGGTGGCCGATATCGGCCATAAGTCCCGCCCGGCGCTCCAGCAGCAGCTTCTCAAACTTGTCGAGGTCCTTCTTGTTCAATGCATGCTCCTTGTGTCGCCACCGCCCTTCGGGGGTCAGTCGGCGCGGACAATGGTAATAGCTGCCGGCTGGCCGTTCAAGTCTACTTGGTGGGCATCGCCGTTGTCAGCGGCTCCCTCAGCCAGCGTCAATTCAACCGCCAATGTCTCGCTTTTGATCCTGTCTTTGTGCGCGGTGATGCCGGCCAGGGCCGCGGGGGTTGTCCGCACGGTCAGCCGGATCCGGTCGGTCACTTCCAGTCCTATCGCCTTGCGCGTGTTTTGCACGCGGTTGATCAGCTCGCGCGCGTACCCTTCGGCGGTGAGGTCGTCGGTCAGGCGGGTGTCGATCCCGACGATGAGCGATCCGTCCGCCTCGCAATGGTATCCATCGGCAGCGGCGACCCCGATGATCAGGTCTGCGCCTCCCAGCGAGATCGGGGCGCCTTCGACCGTCACAGTTCCCTTCTGCCGACGGCGAAACTCGTTGATGTCGTGATCGGTCCAGGCCGACAGCGCCTGCTGCAGTGCCTTCATGCGCGGGCCGATTTTCTTGCCCAGCGCCGGAAAGTTGGGCTTGATCGTCAATCGCCCGAGAGTTCCCAAGGCGTCGCGCAGCGCGACTTTTTTGACATTCAATTCGGTGGCGATCAGGGCGCGCATCGGCTCGACATCGGCGCCCGACCAGTCCGTCGGCATCACGACCACCGCCTCGGCCAGCGGCTGACGTGTCTTCAGCCGCGCCAGCGTGCGCGCCGTGCGCCCCAAACCGACAATCCGCTGCGCCGCGCCCATGCGTTTCTCAAGCGACAGATCGATGGCCGACCGTTCGGATTTCGGAAAATCGGTCAGATGCACCGAGCGCGGCCAAACGCCGCTGCCGTTTTCCCCTACCAGCCTTCGATAGGAATACTCCGCGTAGAATGGCGCCGCCGGGGCGGCCATTTGCGCGATGGCCAGCAGCGTGCGCGCCAGTGATGCAAAGGCACCGAGCTTGTCATCTCCGGTGCCCGACATCCAGAAGCGGCGTCGATTCAGTCGCACATACCAGTTGGACATGTCATCGACCAGGAAATCGGCAATGCCGCGGACCGCGCGCGTGATGTCGAACACCTCATAGGCCTGATCGACGGCCGCGATCACGCTGGCGGTGCGCGATACCAGCCACCGGTCGAATTCGTTCGACGACGCCGGACGTCTCAGAATCTCCGGGGTGTCGATCCGATCGATCCCGGCATACAGCTCATAAAACGACAGCGTATTGTTCCAGGTGTCGAAGAAGCGGTTGCGCACCTCGGTGACGGCGGCGGGATCGAAACGGGTCGGCAGCCACGGCGCCGAAACCGACAATGTGTACCAGCGCAGAGGATCGACGCCGTCACTGTTGATCACATCCCAGGGATCGACGGCATTGCCACGGCTCTTGGACATCTTCTGGCCGCTTTTGTCCAGGATGAAATCGTTGACGAGGCAGCGTCGGTATGACGGCTGTCCGGTCAACAGAACCGCGATGGCATGCAGCGAATAAAACCAGCCGCGTGTCTGGTCGACTCCCTCGCTGATAAAATCGCCGGGGAAGAGACGGTCGAAGTCGTCTTTGTGCTCGAACGGGTAATGCCACTGGGCGAAGGGCATCGCGCCGGAGTCGAACCAGACGTCGATGACTTCGGGCACGCGGCGCATGGCGCCACCGCACTTGCATGTCAGCGTCACGTCATCGACATGCGGCTTGTGCAGGTCGAGCGGGTCAGGGACATGCGATCCGCGCGATTGCAGGTCAGCGACCGATTCGACCGCCGTAGTCTCCTTGCATCCCTCGCACACCCAAATCGGCAACGGCGTGCCCCAAAACCGTTCGCGCGAGAGCGCCCAATCGACATTGTTTTCGAGCCACTCGCCGAAACGACCGGTGCCGATCTCCGGCGGGAACCACGCAATCTTGCCGTTGGCTTCCAAAAGTTGTTTGCGAAACTCCGACGTGCGGATGTACCACGAACGGCGCGCGTAATACAGCAAGGGCGTGTCGCACCGCCAGCAAAAGGGATAGGTGTGTTCGATCTGCCCGGCATCGAAGAGACGGCCCGCATGGCGGATATCCCTGATGATCTGCTTGTCGGCATCCTTGACAAACTGCCCGGCGTACGGTGCGATCCTGTCTTCAAACGTGCCGTCGGGACGCACCGGCTGCAGGAGCGGCAGGCCGTGGCGCCGTCCGATTTCGTAGTCGTCGGCGCCGAACGCGGGCGCCATGTGTACGATCCCGGTCCCGTCATCGGTCGAGACAAATTCGGCTGGGAGGACGCTGAAGATCCGTTCTTCGGGCTGGTCTTTGAAGAAGTCGAAGATCGGCGAGTACCGTTTGCCGATCAGCTCACGGCCCTGGAATCGTTTGGTGATCTCGAACCCATTCTTCAGCACCGCATCGGCGCGCGCAGCGGCGAGGATGTATTTCTTTCCATCTTTGACCGCCAGTACGTAATCGATCTCTTCGCCGACTGCCAGCGCCGTGTTTGAGATCAACGTCCAGGGGGTCGTGGTCCAGACGAGAAACGACGTGTCGGGGTCATCGGCCAACGGCATCGTCACGGTCACCGACGGGTCCTGGACCGTGTCGTATCCCAGCGCCACTTCATGGCTCGACAAGCCCGTGCCACAGCGCGGGCAGTAAGGGACGATCTTGTGGCCCTCGTAGAGCATCCCGCGTTGGAAGAATTGCGCGAGAATCCACCAGACCGACTCGATGTACTCGTTGGTGAGCGTGACATACGGGTTGTCCAGGTCGAGCCAGTAGCCGATACGGCGGGTGAGCGCATCCCAGTCCTTCTTATAGGTAAAGACCGACTCGCGGCAGAGGGCATTGAACTTGTCGACTCCGTAGTCGAGAATCTGCTGCTTGGATTTCAGCCCCAGCCGCTTTTCGACTTCGATTTCGACCGGCAGCCCATGCGTGTCCCAGCCGCCTTTGCGGTCGACGCGGAACCCCTTCATGGTCTTGTAGCGGCAGACCAAGTCCTTGATTGTCCGCGAGATGACATGGTGGATGCCGGGTTTGCCGTTGGCGGTCGGCGGTCCCTCGAAGAAGACAAACGGCGGCGCATCCCTACGGTTCTCCAACGTGGCCGCGAAGATATTCTCCCGTTCCCAGAATGCGAGAATCTCCTCTTCAAGCGCGCCGTAGGAGATGCGCCGGGATGACGATTCGGCGGGCTTGGACGGCTTGGATGTGGTCGTGCTCATGGGCGTCCCAATCGGATTGAACCCTGCAAAAAAGCGCCGGTCGATCACCGGCGCCAGCATTAGAACAACGCTCGTGACCGACCGTCTACGGTGAAATAATTCGTATGATGAACATGCTCCGCATTATCGTCTCCGGCCCGATGTACGGCCCCGTGAATATATGTCGGACAGTCAGCGGCAGGCAATAGGCCGACGGGTTGTGATTGCCAAGTCTCGGTCGGAAGTACAGATCATGTCATCCTTATGTGGATACGCTGGATCATAATCGTCGCCGCGGCCACGGTCGCCGGGTGGATGGCGTTCGACGGCGCCCGTGCGCTGATCGTCGGAGATTATGTCACTCCGAAATCAGGACAGTACGTCGGACAGTTGGGCCCGTGGTCCAAGCTGGTTGCGGCGGTCGGGATTGAGCCGCGCTCGACCCTGATGAAGTCGATCTTCGCCGCCTACGGGTTTGTGTGGCTGGCCGTCATCGTATGCTTCGCCCTCTACATGCCGTGGGCAAGAACCGCGATGATCGTATGTGCGGTCGGATCGCTGTGGTACCTGCCGTTTGGGACGCTGCTGGGGATTGTGCAGATCGTGTTGCTGTTGGTGTCACGAATGCGCGGCGGTATCTGACCTCGATATGATATCACGGCCCCAAGGCCCGTGAGGGCAGAACTTCAGATCTACCGGTCTGACGAATCGGCCCCCTACGGCAGCCGTTTGACGAATTCCCCGATCAGGTTCGACAGGATCGGCTCGGCTTTGCCGGCGACACTGACGATGGTCTGATGGTTCATCGGATGCAGGTTGTCTGGCAGTCCCATGTCGGTGATGATCGAGAAGCCCGCGACGCGCGTGCCCTGCTGCCGTGCGACCAAAACTTCCGGCACCGTGGACATGCCGACCACATCGGCGCCCATAATGCGCAGCATGCGATACTCAGCGGCCGTCTCGAGGTTCGGCCCGGCGACCGCGACGTAGACGCCTTTCTTCAGCGGAATCTTCAAATCGAGTGCACACTGTTCCGCCAGCCGGATGAGTGCGGGATCGTAGCACTCGAACATATCGGGGAAACGGGGACCAAAGTCGTCGAGATTGGGGCCAATCAGCGGATTGCCGCCGATGAAGTTGATGTGATCGGTGATCGCCATGATGTCACCGGCGGTGAACAACGGATTCATGCCGCCGCAGGCGTTGGAAACAATCAACACCTTGACTCCGAGCTTGTGCATCACGCGCACCGGCAAGGTGATCTGCTGCCAGGAGTACCCTTCGTAGTAGTGGAATCGCCCCTGCATCGCCACCACCGACTTGCCGCCGAGTTTGCCGAACAACAGACGCCCCGCATGCGACTCGACGGTCGAGCGTGGAAAATGCTCGATGGTTTCATATCCAATCGACTGCTCGACGGCGATTCCCTTGCCGAGCTGCCCCAAACCCGTGCCCAGGATGATGCCGACAGTGGGCTTGGTGTCGGTCTGTTTGCGAATGGAGGCGGTCGCCCCGTCGATTTGTGCGCGCCAGTCGGTCATGGTCGTCTCCGTTGAGTCGAGGAGTTTCAGTCCGATCGTGCGGGGCGAATATGGGGGGGCGGTGGCGACAAGAAAAGCGGGTTTGGAGATTGAATTGGCAACTCGCAGGGACACCCTCTCACTTCGTTCGGGACCAGCCGGGCGCCGTGCCGTGCCCTTCCAGAGCATGAGATCAATGCCGTTCGCCGAAGATGGCACGGCCGATGCGCAGCATCGTCGAGCCCTCGGCCAGCGCGATGCGCCAGTCGCCGCTCATCCCCATCGAGCAGTAGAGCATCGCGCTGAATCCGAGATCGATCCGGGCGAGGCGGTCAAATGCGCTTCGCAACGTGCGGAATGAACGCGCGATCGGGGCGGTCTCATCGACGAACGGGCCGATGGTCATCAGGCCACGGATTCGTAGGTGTCGCAGACCGACGACGTGGCCGACGAGATCATCCAGCGATTCCGGTCGACAGCCGGATTTTTGCCGCTCGCCGGTTGTGTTGACCTCGATGAGGACGTCCTGGGTCTTGCCGGCCGCGTCGCAGCGGTGCTCGATGGCATCGGCGAGTTCCCCGCGATCGACTGACTGGATCAGATCAAAGAGCGCGACCGCATCCCTGGTCTTATTGGTCTGAAGATGTCCGATCAGATGCCAGGTTGGCGATACATCGGCCCTGAGTTGCGGAATCTTGACTTTGGCTTCCTGGACACGGTTCTCGCCCAAATCAGTGAGACCCGCCGCGATTGCTGACGCGATAGTTTCCGGCGGAACTGTTTTGGTGACGGCCACCAATGTCACCGAATGGCGCTCCCGCCCGAGCACAGTCAGTTCCGCGTTGAGCGCGTCCTCGAATTGACGGATGTTCTGGGTGATTGGCGATGGCTGAGTCACGATTCGAAGGTAATCACCCTTTGGTGCTCAAAAAAGCAGGGGCGCATAGTCATGCGCCCCTGCATCCGAAGCCGGAATGTGCGAACCTAATTCTCGAGACGTCCGCCAAGATAGCGATTCAGAAACTTCTCCGACCGGCCGTAGAAGTCCAGGCGGTTCTCCGGCCGGGCGAAGCCGTGGCCCTCATCGGGATACACGACGTATTCGACATACTGCTCGTTGGCCTTGAGCGCCGCTACGATCTGCTCGGATTCCGCCTGTTTGACACGCGGATCGTTGGCGCCCTGCCCGATCAAGAGCGGGATTCGTATTCTGTCCGCCGAAAACAGCGGTGAACGCTCTTTGAGCATCTCTTCTTCTGTGGTTGGGTCGCCGACACGGTGGTACATCAGTTTAATCATAGGCTCCCAGTAGGGTGGAATCGAGGCCAACAGTGTCATGATGTTCGAGGGTCCGACGATGTCCACTCCGCACGAGTACAGTTCCGGCGTAAATGCGGCGCCAGCCAGGCAGGCATAGCCGCCGTAGGATCCGCCGTAAATCGCGACTTTCTCAGGGTCGGCGTAACCCTGTTCGTTGGCCCACAGCACCGCGTCGGTCAAGTCATTCTGCATGGCGCGGCCCCATTCCTTGTTGGCCGCGTTGACAAAGTCTTTGCCGAATCCGGTCGAACCGCGAAAGTTGACCTGCAACACGGCCCAACCGCGATTGGCCATCCATTGCGCCTCGGGATCGTATCCCCAGGCATCACGCGCCCACGGGCCGCCGTGCACGTTGAGCACCATCGGCAGATTCCGGGATTCGACCCCGACCGGCAAGGTCAGATAAGCCGGAAGGATCAGTCCGTCACGTGCTTGTATCTCGACGAACTTCATGGGGGCCAGCGTGTATCGATCCAGTTCGGGACGCGTTGAGAACAGCAAGGTCCCCTTCTTCGCATCGCGGCTGTAGGCGTAGTAGCGCGTTGAAAAGGTGTCTCCGGAGAACGCCAACAGCCAGTTGCGGTCGGCACGATCTCGGCTGACGACGCTGAACTCACCATCGGCCAGGGTGCGGATCGCTTCGAAATCGGCGGCCACCGTATCATCGAGGGGCTGCCAGCGGGCACGGTCGTAATTGTACGAGACCGCCTCGACTTTGTACGTGTTCGGGCTGATCATCACCTCTGCCAGATCGGTGCGATCATCTTCGGCGAGGACAGACTCTTCACCGGAGGTGACGTTTACCACTTTAAGTCGTGTCACGTTCGCGCCGCGCGAATCGCCGATGTACATCCCGGTTCCGTCGGCGGTGAATCCGTATGGTGTCCCGTCCTCATTGGGATCCCACTCGATGAGCGAACGAAAGTCGTCCATTTCGGATTCCCGAACCAAGAGCGAGAAACCGCCGTTGGGAAGCGAGGCGAATGCGCCCCGCACTTTGAACTTGTTGTCGGGAACCCAGCCGACGATATCCCCGCGGTTCTCACCGACGATCTTCGTATCGCCCGTGACGAGGTTCAGATTGTACAGATCCATCAGCCGGATGTCGCGCCGGTTCATTTGAAACAGCACATCATCGGGATAATTCGGATCCAGCGCGACCGGAGTTGCTTGTACGCTGTCGAACGGCGTCAGGTCGCGTTCGGTGTCGTCGGTGAGATTGACCGCGTAGATGCGCCAGTTCTCATCGCCGCCCTTGTCTTGCATGTACAAAAGGTGCTTGTCATCGTACGCCCAGAAGTGAATGCGGATTCCGCGCAATGTGTCGTTGGTGACCACGCGGTCGTCTTCACGGCCGATGGTCTTGACCCAGACATTGAGCACGCCGTCTCTCGGCGCCAGATACGACATACGGGTGCCGTCGGGGGAGATCCGCGCTTGCGCACGATCGGGATTGCCGAACAGCAATTCGCGCGGGATCAGGGCCGGCAGCTCGGCGAAGGCCGGCCCGGAGACGAGCAGGGCCACTCCCAGGATCGTCAAGGCGCCCCACCATCGTTTCGAGATCATACTGACGTTCATTGACACTCCTTCCCGGACATAAATGAGGTCATCTGTCATCGCTGATCCGATTGCTCAGCAGACGAAGCACCGGCAGTACTGGTCGCATCGTTTCGACGAGCGGGCCGGTCCCCTGATCGCCAACAACGCGTCCCGCCGGCGTCCCCGATCCAAACCTGCATCACCGGATGGAATAATAATTCATCGGGGACCAGAGGTGGACGATGCAGCACTATTTTTTTACCGCAATCTTGAAAATTTTTGAAAAGCTCAACGCTCCGGTGCTGTACACGCGGCAAATGTACACGCCATCCGCAACAATATCGTCGCTATCGCTGTGGCCGTCCCATTCGACGAACTCCGCGCCGGGGCCATAGCTGGACTTCGGCAAATCAAGGTCGATGACATGTGCGCCCCCCATGTCGTAGAGGGACGCCTTCAGCTCCGTCGCATCGTCCAACTCAAAGTTCATGCGTACGACTTCGCTTTTCGGATTGAACGGATTGGGGATGACCGGCGCAGTGACCGGCGATTTGACGATCAACGTCGTCGGGACCGTAAACATCGAAGGTGGATCGTCGGCGCCGTTGATGACGATGTTCCCGGCGTAGGTGCCCAGCAGGCGGTCGCCGACCGTCGCGGTCACTTCAAGACTTGCCTGGCCCTGCGCCGGGACCGTTCCGGATGCCGGGAGCACGTCGGCGAAATTCGGGATCATGTCGACGGAGTACCCGATCGGTTTTTCAGTGTCGTTGATGAGGGTCAGATTCTTGCTCGCCGGATCGGCCCCACCTTCTGTTCCGGTGAATTGCAGGACAGTCGGCGAAACGCGAAACGTTCCCGCGTTGTAAACCTCGCGCGCATTCTGCACTGATGCGACCATCCCCTCCATGCTGGTCGCGCCGATGATCGCAAACGCGACCGTCACCGACGCGGTGTTGGCCAGCGTGAACGGTCCTGCGGCAATCAGGTGCGAGCCGTCGCCCTCCTGTGGCGGTTCGGTCTGGAGGAATCCGCCCGACATGGCGGCCCATTTCTCCGCGTTGGTGAAGCCGTCGAGATCGAACAATTCGGTCAAATTGTCCAGGTATCGGTACGACGAAGTTCCCGAGGGACTGATGACCGCCAGACCGCGAAACTGTGTTTCGTCGCGATGCCGCATGTACCCCAAGCCCTCGGACTCCACATACCCGCCGCCGTCGCGCGAGGCGACCGCCCCGGTCCAGGGGAAGTCCCAATCGAAGTACAAACCTGCCCGTAGCCCGTTGAGCGTCGCCCCAGAACGATTGGTGATCGTGTATTCGGCGATGCAGTAGTCATCGGCCGCGGGATCGTCGTCGACCAGCGTGCGCTGTTCGATGAACAGGCCGATCGGCATCTCCGCGTAGCGGTCGGTGAACGCCGAGCGCGTCTCCTCAGCATAGCGCTGGCCCGGCTCGCGTATGTCGAAGTAACCACCGGCGTCGACGTCGAAATCGACATCGGGAAACGTCGCCTCGTCGCGTGCATTGTCGGAGACATGAGTGGCGTTGGTGCCCACCAGGAAGGCGCCTTCAAACAGAGATTGTGTCGGATCGCCTCCGTAGAGGAAACCGACACCCTCGGAGCCATGCGGCGAGAGGGCGTCGGGCTGCAGCCCAAAGGTGCCGAAGGCGGACACACTCAGTTCGAAATTGCCCGCATCGTGCGTGAAGACTTCGACGGTGTGCGCGGGTCCGATCTGAATCGCTCCCGGCCAGGTCTTCTGATACCCGCCGCCGGCGGTCATCTCGAACCGCACGGGGTAGCGTTCCCCCGACAGCACACTCGCATCCACTGATACCTGGAACGGGTCGTCGCTGTTTCGGGCGGAGTCGCCATCGTTGGGCATGTCGGCGAACGAAGCGGTCCCGGAGAGTACGGTCACCAGCGGGCTCTGCGAGATGATTTCGACCGCCACGCCGCTTGCCGGAGCACCGACATTGCAGAGCGTCAGAACGATGTCGGCGCCAGCGCCGGGCGCCGGCCGTACGTAATCGTCGCGTTTGATAAACAGCGAGGGCTGCGTGTTCGGCGGGAGCATGTCCTTTGCTGCCAGCAAATCGATGATGCCGCGCCCGTAGAGATTGTCTTCCCCGTCCTGTCCCAAGTCGCGAGCGGAGTTGTACAGCGCCCGTTTGAGCTCATCGACCGTGGCGTTGGGGTTGATTTCCGCCAGCAAAGCGATTGCACCGGCGACATGCGGTGTCGCGAAGGATGATCCCGTGGCCGTCCCGGCCTGAATGGGCTCGACAATGTTGTTGGGCTTGATCGAACGAACACCGACCCCCGGCGCGACGACTTCGGGCTTGAATGTCATGTTGTCGCACCCCGACGGACCCTGCGACGACTGCGGGTGAATGGGCGGGTTCTCCTGGTCGGTGCGTGTATCGACCATGCCGACCGACATCGTGTTGACATCGGAGGTGATGCGATTGGCTGGGTTCCAGGCGCGGTCGGAATACTGGACCGCAGGATTCCAATTGCCGACGGCGAAGACCATTGCTGCTCCGGTGGCTTCAATGTTGTCGACAGCGCTCCAGAACACATTGGAACAGCCGAAGGCCGGGTTCTCTACACCCCCCCAGGGATTGGCGATCGCATGAGGGACGTCGGCTTCGGTGTTGGGATTGCCATCGGGCTCGGCCAGCCATTGAAACGACTCGAAGAGATTCCCGCAGAACAACAGATCGGTGGTGGGGCAGGGGATATCGATGGCGGCCGCGGACATCCATTGACAGTCGGGGCAAACGCCGATCGTATACTCCGGCAGCGTCGGCCCGAGATCCGGAACGACGCCGACCATGATGCCCATGACCTGAGTGCCATGAGTTGTGCCGCTGCCGGAAAAGCTGCGCGGTGTGACCGAACCGTAAATCGGATCAAACCACGACTCCTTCGCCGAGTATCCGTTGTTGCCGCGCCACTTGTCTTCGAGCATGAAATGATCGCCGTCGACGCCGGTATCCAATGAGCCCACGAGACGGCCCTTTCCGGTGATCCCCATTTCCCAAAGTTGATCGGCCCTGATGGCGAGCAATCCCGGCGAGGCATTGATCTGGCCGCTCGCATCGGCGGGCGCCACGTCACGCTGGGTCGTTTCCAATGCCAGGGGCTGAATGAGCCCGGTCTCCGGGTAGAGCATCACTTCTTCGACGTCGGCGCGGTCGGCGATCTCCGCGATCGCCGATGGCGTGGCGGCCGCGGTCACGATGTTGTCGATCCAAAACGTTTTCACTTCACTGACACGGTCATCGAAGTAGGCGGTATTCAACTCTCGCACCAGCGGAGTCTGCGTCACCGCGGCGATGTTTCGCAACGTCTCGACCGCCGCCTTGTGCCGATCGGCACGGAGCGGATAACGCGTATCGACCTGCCGTTTGAGCGCGCCGGGCGGCAACGCGCCACGGACGCGTATCACGATCGGCAGCCGTTCCTCGACCGCAGCGGTCTTCAGCCGCGCCTCCAATTCCGGCTGTAAGAGACCCGCGCCGGCATCGGCGGCCAACAAGAGTAGGACTGCGGCACATGCGACATTGACCCATCCCTGATGCATCCGACTCATCATGATATTCTCCCGAATTGTTGCAACAACGACGCTAAGCGCGACTGCCCAGCGCCGCCTTGTTTGGTGCTGATGGATAACGGGTTACTGCGTAGCCCCCCGAAGAGTCGCGATGGCTCGGCGGAATGCCGTCCTTTCCTCATATATCGTCAGATCGGCTCAAGCGGACCAGCAGGGCAGGTGAAGTCGGGAGGCCGACTGTCGTCATTGATAACCTGAGCGCCGCAGGCCAGTTCCCGGGGCGGTCGCCCAAAATAGCACACCAATGCCACCGTGCCAATGACTTCGTCGGCCGGGATTCGGTTGGATTCGCGCCGTGTCCGGGGATATGTTGGCCCGGACCGTTTTCGCCACGCTATCGGATTAACGACAGTCTCGAGGCGGTCGTCGGCAACGGACTATTGCCAGCAGGAGGGACTTCGTGCCAGCCAAAAAGAGCGGAGTACGGGCGGTGTCTATCGAGGATTTGACACGCATCAAATTCGTCCGCTCGCCGGCACTATCGCCGGACGAGACGGAGATCTGCTGCGTCGTCGAGACGATTCCCGACGACCGCAAGGAATACCGATCGCACCTGTGGCGATGCAACGCCGATGGATCGGCCCTGCGACAGCTCACCTTCGGCAAACGCAGCGATTCCTCGCCGGCTTATTCACCGGACGGGCGCTGGATTGTCTTCGTGTCCAAACGCGGCGATCACCCCGGCATCCACTTGCTACCGTCCGACGGCGGCGAGGCCAAGCCGTTGGTCGAGAAGGACGGCACATTTAGTTTCGTTTCGTTTTCCCCGGATTCCCAGACCATTGTTTGCCTGTTTCGGGCGAATGACCCGATACCCGGCGCGGAGAAAAAGCCGGACAAGAAGTCCGATCCCGATGCCAAGCCGCCCAAACGCGAAGCCCCGATCGCGCGGCACATCACGCGACTGGCCTATCGCGAAGACGGCGTCGGGTTTTATCCAAAAGATCAGTGGCATGTTTGGGCGTTCGATGTGGCCACCGGCGCGGGACGGCAACTCACCAAGGGACGGTTTAGCGAGGCGTGGCCGATTGTCTCGCCCAATGGCAGGGATGTGCTGTTTGTCTCCAACCACCGTCCCGATCCCGACCGCGATCCGTATCGGCATGATCTGTTCGTCGTGCCGCTCAAGGGCGGGGCCATGCGCCGCATACCGACGCCCGAAGGGCCGATCGAAGCGCCATCGTACTCTCGCGACGGCAAACTGATCGCATACCTGGGCCACTCGCAGCCCGATGCGCCGTGGGGCGTCGTGCCCTATCACCTGTGGGTCGTCGGCACCAATGGCACGCCAAGAGCGCGCGACATCACGCCAACTTTCGATCGCGAAAGCTATGACCTGACAATCTCGGATACCGGTGAGGGTTTCGGGATCATTCGTCCGGAGTGGTCGCACGACAGCAAATCGCTTCTGTACATCGTCACCGACACGGGTTCGACGCTCTTGTTTCGCGTGTCCGCAAAAGGCGGTGATCCCAAGCCGGTCGCGCGCGGTCAGTGGCACATTCAATCGGCGACGTTCGGCAAGAAGGGCAAACGTGCCGCGCTTCTTTTTGGCAATGCCGCCGCGCCGGCGGAAATCGGCACGCTCGAATTGGGGACGTCTTCGTCGACGCCCAAACGCATCACCGGTTTCAACGATGATTGGCTCAAGACCGTGCATATCGCCAGACCCCAGGAAGTGTGGTTCAAGTCGACCAATGACATGCGCATTCAGGGCTGGGTGCTCAAGCCGTACCGCTTCAAGACCGGCCGGCGCTACCCCGCGATCCTCGAAATCCATGGCGGGCCGCGCACGCAGTACGGACACACCTTCTTCCATGAGATGCAGATGCTCGCCGGACAGGGGTATGTCGTTTTCTACACCAACCCGCGCGGATCGCAGGGACGCGGCAGCGAGTTCACCGCGTCGATCGTCAAAGGGTGGGGCACGGTCGACTACGAAGACTGCATGGCGGCGACCGACTGGCTGGAGAAACAGCCGTATGTCGACCGCAAGCGCATCGGCGTCACCGGCGGCTCGTACGGCGGATACATGACCAACTGGCTGGTGGCGCACACGAATCGCTACAAGGCCGCGGTCACGCAGCGCTCGGTCGTTTCACTCGTGTCATTCTTCGGGTCGTCCGACTTCGGGTACTTGTGGAAGAAGGAGTTCGGCTATCACCCGTGGGAGAACAAGGCCGAACTGGAGCGCATGTCGCCGATCACGTACGCCGAGAACATCCGCACCCCGCTTCTGATCATCCATAACGAGCACGACATGCGCTGCGACATTGAGCAGGCGGAGCAGCTATTCGCGATGCTCAAGATGCTGCGGCGCAAGGTCGAGTTCGTCCGTTTCCCCGAAGAGCCGCATGGGCTTTCGCGCCACGGCCGCCCCGACCGGCGGCTGGCACGGCTGTCGCACATACTGCGCTGGTTCGATCAATATCTGCGGGGGAGGAAGGGGAGAGCGGGCTGATGTACTATAGGCGGACCTGACACAGCGTCAGAGTCCACAATGTGATGGGAGGATACACAATTGCATATCTTAGAATCATTAAATAGCCCATGGGCAGTGGCAGTTCTCGCGGCGGTCATGGGATATTTCGTGGGTTATGCAAAACACTTCAGGGAGCAGAAGCATAGGATTTACGCAGATGCACTGCCAGTACTTGCGCGCATGGTATTCAAACAGTCATCAACTGAGAACCCGGAGTACAATCGAGTGATCATGATGATGTGGTTGTACGGGAGCCGAGCTGCCGCTATTGCATTCGATCGAGTTGTGGAGATTAAAATTGTTCCCGAAAGAGGTGATCTCATACCCGCACTGCAAGCGGCTGTAGCGGCGATGAGACGTGACATTCAGGTGTGGGCTTGGCTGCCGTGGAAGCGAATAAGAGCCCAGGAGATCAAGCACCTCTTCATTGGAGTTTTAGACCAGTGATGTGCAGCCAACATCGTGGCACCAGATCACGTAGGCGAAATACCTCCGAATCGGTTAGTCGTCCTTCGGTGTGTACGGCTGGATGGCCTTAGTGAGTGAAGGGTGGCCGCGATCTCTGATCGCGACGGGTGGCACGGACTCTCGGGGCCTGTTAAAACCTTGATTTGCGATTTCAGCCCGATCGGTCATCCTGAGCAAAGCGAAGGTTCTGCTTTTCGTGCTTCGTGGTGGAAGCAGATGCTTCGCTTCGCTCAGCATGACAACATGAGCCCTGGACGTTTTTCAACAGGCCCTCTCGGTCCGGGTTTCAGCCGGAGTCCGCGGCCGTCAAACCTTCCCCCAGCCGGGCAGTTTGCTCGCTTGCTTAAACCACGAGGCAAGCTGGTCCTCGTCAAGCGTGTCACCCTCGTGAATATGGAAGTAACGCGCATCGGGGTCTTTGGAATCGACCGGCGGCATGGGTTTGAGGGACTTGCCTTGGAGGAATGCCACCTTGATGTACTTCGTGAAGCAATGAAAGGCGACGAACCAGCCCTTGCCCTCGATGCCGTAAAACGGTGAATTCCAACGGACCGCCTTGCGCACATTCGGCACCGCGCGCACCATCAGCGCATCCAGACGCCGCCCGACATCCCGTTTCCAGCCCGGCATCGCTTTGATGTATGCCTGCACCGGCCCGTCGCCGTCGCCCTTGGCGATCTGCGGATTGCCGCCGGAGAGGAGCTTCGGCTTCGTCGCAACGCGCTTCGTTTTGCGCCTCGATGTAACCTTGGCAGACTTCGTCGGTTTTTTGCCGGCCATCGTGCTTGCCTCTACTTGTCACCGTGAGCGTATTAAACCCCGTCGGGGATCTCCGGCTCGACCAGTTTCGCCAAAAGTTCCAGCGACTCCTGCCAGCCGAGATAGCACGCCTCCGGAGGGATCATCTCGGGGACGTTTTCCTGGACGATATGCACCTCCGTGCCGCAGGAGACTTTGGTCAATGTGTAGGTCGTGCGAATTTCGCCGGGGAGATTGGGATCGTCAAACACGTCGGTCGCAACAATGCGCTCCCCCGGCACAAGCTCCAGATACTTTCCGCCGAACGCGTGGCTTTTGCCCGTGGAGAAATTCGTAAACGACATCTTGTAAGTGCCGCCCACCTTCGCATCGAGCTGATGGACCGTGCAGGTGAAGCCGTGCGGCGGGAGCCATTTGCAATTCGCAGCGGGGTCGAGGATCGCCTTGTAGACACGCATGGGCGGTGCTTTGAGCACCCGGTGCAACCGGATCGTGTTCGTTGCCACGGTTGGTCTCCCTGGAGAATTTGTGTTGTTGTAAAGCTTGTCCTATCCACTCGCCATTATTCTGTCAGACCATCCAGTATGTCTACGGATTTGCCGGGCGTTCGGTCACAGGCAGGCTCAGCAGAAGCTTCGCCCTCCCATACATGGCACAAGGCGTCGAGACGTCTGCCGGGTCACATGGGAATCGCCGATTCTCATTCTGTCAGACGCTCTTTCGAGTTCTCCCTGAGGAATTGTGGGCGATCGCCTCTCGAACCAACGCCTTGAACTCCGTCTTGTCAATCTTGTCGCCCTCAAAAACGTCGATGGCGCGGCGCGTGTTCCCTTCGAGACTGGAATTGAACAGCCGCGATGGATCCGCCAGTGCGGCGCCTTTGGCGAATGTAAGCTTCACCTTGTCCTTATAGGTTTCGCCGGTGCAGATGATCCCGTTGAGTGACCACACCGGAACCCCGCGCATCGCGTTTGACGGCTTGCGCCATTTGATCTCTTCGACAATGTTGGGAGCTACCTGCCTGATCAGTGTGCGCACCGAAGCGAGGGTCTTCTCCCGCCAGTCGTCTGCTCCCGTTGTCTTGGCGGCTTTCAGCTTTGGGGAGGTTCTCTTTGTGTTCATCGCGCGCACTCCGGGATGGATTCGAAAGCTCCTCCGGATCATGGTCCGGTTTCCTCAGGTTGAATGCACAGCCGGACGCCCAAGTCAATCACCTTAAATCATGTTTTGATTCCGGCTTCGTGCGCACTCATTTTTAGCGCCCCGACGGCGTCACCGGGGGCGGCTGATGCCGCATTAGTGTAACAATCATGCGAGACCATCCATGTCACTCCGTGCTGTCCGGGCCGAGCTAAGGACCCTTGGGAATCAAAAGAAAGCCAACTTCCTTAAGGGATACTTCCTGCCGCCCAAGCCCGGGTATCCCCGGAATGATCGGTTTCGCGGGATTCGTGTGCCGGTCACCCGCAAGCTGGCGCTCCAGTACCGCGACTTGCCGCTTCGCGAGGTGATTTCCCTGCTGGCGTCGACGTACCATGAAGACCGATTGCTGGCGCTCATCATCCTGACCGATCAATTCAAACGCGGCGACAAGGCGACTCAACGGCAAATCTACGACCTGTATCTCAATCACCGACGGCACATCAACAACTGGGATTTGGTCGATGCCTCGGCGCATTTGATCCTGGGGCCGTACCTGAACGACCGCAGCCGTGGCCCGTTGATGAAGCTGTCGCGTTCCGCAAGTCTCTGGGATCGGCGCATGGCGGTTATCGCTTCGTATCATTTTATCAAACAGGGCGATTTTGCATCGACGCTCGCGCTCGCGAAGATCCTGCTGCATGACGAGGAAGACTTGGTGCAGAAAGCGGCGGGCTGGATGCTCCGCGAGATCGGCAACCGCGACCGTGCCACCGAGGAGGAGTTTTTGCAGGCGTTTTACAAAGTGATGCCGCGCACGATGCTGCGGTATGCGATCGAGAAGTTTCCCGCGAAGCGGCGCAAGGCGTACCTGGAGGGGAGAGTTTGATATCGACCCGGTGCGCCGCGCTGTCTTCCGACGGTCAGCCCGAAGGCTGACCCGCACACCAATGGACGCGCGGACGGGGCTTGGCGCGATTAGTCATTCTTTGGGGACATACGACGTGACCCGATGATACTTGCCGCCCTGGCGGACCATCATCTTTTCCGTGATGAACTCGCGGCGCAGCGTGCAGACATCGGGATGGAAGCGCCCAAGGGTGGCGTTGACCTCCGGCTCGGTGTACACCTTGGTGGTGTCGAACTCGGCCAGCAGCCGTTCGAGAATGAATCGGCGTTTCTTGCGCTGTGCCGGAATCTCGACCAGACGGCCGTCGCGGAAAAACGAGCGTTCGGTCTTTTGACGCTCGGTCAGACGCCGCTGATTGGAGCGTTCGGCCAGCCACGATGCCAACTCACGGTCGGCGACGCGCCAGTCCTTGCCGATCTTGTAGCCGGGAATCTCCCCGGACTGCAGCTTGCGCGCGACCACCTGAGGATGCAACTTGAGTGTCTCCGCCACCTCGGCGGCGGTGAGGAAGACGGTGTCTTGGAGGGTTGGGTTTGCCATCGAGAGATCCCTGTGCAATTAGAGGATTATACGGTATAATGGAGTATAATGATACATTGTTTATAATTCTTCGATAGAGTCCCATGTATGGCTCAAACCGGCAATTCCATTGATTTCCCCAACTCATTGAATATCTTGAACCTACTCCAATCGGAGCGATCTTCGTGGCCGCGATCTTCAAGCAACAGAAAGAGGACAGTCTGACCGCCGACCCCTCAGAGCTCATCCGTCTGCGTGACGAAAACAGCCGTCTGCACCGCGCCGTCGAGGAGCTCTCCATTCTCAACGAAATCGCCCTGGCGATCAACTCTACCATGTCGCCGGAGGCGATCAACGAGCTGATCGTCAGCAAAGTGGTTAAACGACTGGGTGTCGAGCAGGGGGTGATCCACCTTTTCGGGGCCGATGCGGGAGATCCGACGAAAACCCTGATCCGCGTCATGCAGCAGGGCAAGGATGCCTTGCCGATGCGAATCGGACTGCAGATTACCGGCTGGATGCACAAGAACCGCCGCCCGCTGGTCGTCAACGACATCACCAAGGACGAGCGCTTCACGGGCTCCGACACACGCGACCTGCGAATTCATTCGGTGCTCTCAGTGCCGCTGGAACTCAAGGGGCGGCTGATGGGGATTTTCAACCTCTTCAATAAACGCGAAGGGGAGATCACCAACGAGGACGCGCGACTGGCGGCGATCATCGCGGCGCAATGTTCGCAGGTGATCGAGAACGCCCGGCTCTACCAGGAGGAGCAGAAACTGCAGCGGCTGCAGGATGATGTCCGTAACGCCACCACCATTCAGCGGATGCTGCTGCCGCGCAAGATGCCGGAGATTGCCGGTTTGCAGTTGGCCGGGCAATCGCACCCGGCGCGCGATGTCGGCGGCGACTACTTCGACTTTATCGAATTGGAGTCGGGACGCTGGGGAATCGCCGTCGGCGACGTCTCCGGCAAAGGACTCCCGGCGGCATTGCTGATGGCCAATCTGCAGGCCACGATGCAGGGATGCGCCCGCATCGCGGCCACGGTCTCCGATTGCATGAGCGCGGCCAACAAATTTCTGATTGCCTCGACCGATAATAAGACCTTCGTCACGCTATTCTATGCCGTCTACGATCCCGCGTCGCGCACACTGACCTACTGCAACGCCGGGCACAATCCGCCGATGCGGTTCTCCGCCGACGGTAACATGACCTTGCTGGAAACCGGCGGCCCGCTCGCCGGGTGTTTCAGTTGGGCCGATTACAAAGAGGAAACCCTGACGCTGGGCGAGGGCGAAGCGATCGTCATCTATACCGACGGCGTCACGGAAGCAGAAAGCCCGGCCGAAGAGCAGTATGGCGAAGAGCGTCTGGAGGAATTGCTCCGCAGCGCCCGCACGCAGCAGGCGCAGCCGATGCTGGAGCAAATCGTCAAGAGCGTGCTGACGTTTCAGCAGGATGCTCCGGTCATGGACGACATCACCGTCGTTTGCCTGCGCACATAGTTGACGGTGCAGGATTGCCCACTGAGCGCCGCCGATTCGGGCCCATGGAATCCACCAAGCCGAATTAGACGTACATGCTCAATTCATTGTTGATCGCCGCGCTGTGTGTGGTGTGGGGCGCGACGTGGGTGGCGATCAAGATCGGGCTGAGCGATTCGCCCCCCTTCTACGGCGCCGGGCTGCGGTTCCTGATTGCCTCGGCGATTCTCGGCGTATGGGTCTGGCGGATGCGCAAACCGTGGCCGGAACGCACAGCGCCCTGGGGTTGGATCGTCGTTGCGGGTCTCTTGATGTTTTTCGGTTCCTACGCGACCGTCTACTACGTTGAACAGTATATCAATGCCGCACTGGCGGCGATTCTGTTTGCGTCATTTCCGTTTTTCGTAGCGGTCGGCGCGCATTTCTATCTGGACAATGAGCGCCTGACGCCGGTCAAGACACTCGGGCTGGTCATCGGTTTCAGCGGGGTCATCGTTGTGTTCGGCGGCGGGACCACTGCGCCAGCCACCTCTCGCTGGTGGGCGCCCGCACTGATGCTCTCTTCTCCCATTGCCTCCGCCATCGTGTCAATTGTCATCAAGAAACACCTGACCCGACATGACCCGTTCGTACTCAACTTTATTCAGATGTCTTTGGGAACGCTGGTGCTGTTACCGGTCGCAGCCCTGGTCGAGGACATCGGAGATTTTCATTGGACGCAATCGGCTGTCGGTGCGCTGCTGTTCCTGTCGCTGTTCGGCTCTGTCTTCACCTTTGTGACGTACTATTACCTGTTGCGCATCATGGAGGCCAGCCGTCTATCGCTGATCGCATTCGTCACGCCGATCGTGGCGACGCTCCTGGGATGGATCGTGCTAGATGAAAAACTCACACCGGCCACGCTGGTCGGTGCGACGTTGGTACTGGCCGGGATCTGGATTGTAAACGTGATCGGCGCGCGACCGGGGGTTTCTCAGAAGTCGTATCCCCAACTGAAGTAGAAGCGTTCATCGCCGCCGTCGGCGAACCCCTGCAGGATGGTCAACGGCCCCAGCGGCGTGTCGAACATCAGTCCCATCCCAAGTCCGGCGCGGAGTGTTCCCCAGAAGTCGACGTCGACGCCGTGACGCCAGGCATTGCCGACATCGAGGCGCGCCAGCGTATAGCTGCGCGAATATATGCGGTACCGCATGACGACATTGGCCGCCAGCACGTGATCGCCCAGCATCTCATCTTCGTAGAGGCCCATTAACGAGCGGCGACCGCCGAGCGCGAATTTCTCATAGACCGGGAGCTGGCGATCGGCCGTGCCGAAACGAGCGCCGGTCAGCAAGATGAGATGATCCCGGAACGGAATCACCCACAACGCCTCACTGAAGAAGGCGCGGTAGATGATGTCGCCGTCGAGGAAATCGTCGGCCCAGATCAACTCCGCCGACAGACGTCGGCCTGTTTGAGGAAAGTCCCGCTCGTCCAAATCGTCTAAGTGCGCTCCCAGCGCAATACGCGCGTGCTGCAATCTTGACGTCGTCGAATCGATCTCCAATTGCAGACGCTCGGTGCTGATCTGGACCGCGAGCTGCGCGAACCGGGAGATGTTTTGGGCAAAACGCGCCCGCACGCCGGTGCGTTTGGTCTGAAAGTCGCCCGTGCTCACGTGATCGGCATAGAAATGCCGCCGCTGACGGTGGTAGTACACGCCCAGTCGCGCCGCCATGTAGGAGCGAAAGACGCGGTCGGAATCGATCTGTCCGAAGTACAACTCCCGGCGAGGCGCGTATTGTGCGTGCGCCGTGAATTCGTTGCCCAGGCCGAACAGATTGATGTTGGTCCACTGGATGAATCCCTCGGTCTGATATTCCAGATTGTGGTGCAAACCCAATCGCAACGCATCGGTGGTCTTTTCGGTGACCGTCAGCCGCAGAATCGGCCCGGCGTCGGTCCGTACAACCCGCGCGGTGATCTGATCGAAGAGTCCCGTGGCCTGCAGATCGAAAAGGCCGTTGGCGACACGGCGGGCGTTGTACGGCGCCCCGCGTTGCAGCGGGAAGTTGCGAAGGATGACCCAGTTGCGCACCGATTGGTTGCCTTCGACCTCGACACCGCTTAAGGATGCCTCGTCGATCGAGACCGTCAGGACGCCATCGCTGTCGAGCGTCGCATCGCGAATGTCGGCCAGCGTGTATTGCCGTCGCTCATACTGATCGCGCACCCGGCGCAGCCCCGCAATAATTTCATCGGGAGCGACCGGATGGCCGATCGGCAGGTCCATGGCGTGCTTGAGCTCGGTCTCCGTGAACGCCGAATTGCCCTCAAACCGGATCACGCGCAGCGAGGGCGCGCGTTGGGCCGATAGCTCCATGCGCTCGCCGCCGGAATCGGAGACGATGACGTGCGACAACGTTGCCCTGCTCCACCATCCTGAGGCCACCGCAGTGCGCGCCGAATCGCGCACCAGCGCAAGCTCGACCGATGTCGTCTCTGCGACCCATTCGGCAAGCGCGGGGGGACAGTCGGACGGTGTCAGTCCGTCCACGGCATGCAACGGTGCGAAGTGCATTCCGCCCGAACGCAGCGATCGTCCGCCCGATGCCGACTGCGACGCGATGATCCGCTGCGCGAGCAATTGTCCGGCCGCGTATCCGGCGGCAATCAGAGAATCGACGGCGTCGAAATCATAGTTGGCGATGCCGACCACCGATGGCTCGCAGGTAAAATCGGCCTGCGCCAACGCCGTCGCCAACGCCGGCGCGGTCATGATCGTGGTGGCCTGGTTGGCGACCACGTAGGGGTCTCCGATGCGGTCGATCTCTTCGAGCGCGGTCGCCGTGTTGACCGCCACAACCGGTGCGTCCGAAAGCGACTGGGTCAACGCCACCGGCAACGGATCGACCAGCCCGCCATCGGCAAAGAGCCGCCCATTGCTGCGCAGAGGGGTCACCGCCAATGGAAACGCCATCGCGGCGCGCATCGCGAAGGCCAGTTCGCCGGAGTCGAAGACGATATGATCGCCGCTCACCAAATCGGTCGCCACGGCGCGGAAACGCGTCGGCAGCCGGTCGAAATCACCGCCGCATCGGTACGATGCCCCCTGGGTCAGATGCGCAAGGAAGTTGTAGATGCCCTGCCCGCTGGTCGCACCGGTCGGCCACTGCGGCTGTAGTCCGCGCATCGGCAGCGACAAAAACCAGTTGGCCGAGCGGTCTTTCTGCGACAACAGCAGACGCGCGCGGGGGGGTGAGTTCTCCAACAGCGCGCCCCAATCGACCGAGCGGGTCAGCGCCACCAGCGAATCAGGGCCGATCCCCGAGGCGTAGAGACCGCCGATGATCGCGCCCATCGACACGCCACAGATTACTTCGATGGCAATGCCCGCTTCTTCGAATGCGCGCAGCACGCCGATCTGAGCCAATCCGCGAGCGCCGCCGCCGGAGAGAGCGACCGCCACCCTCGGGCCGTCGTGACCCGACGCACGCGGTGCACTGATGCGCGCGACGTAGTCGATGGGACCGATGGTATCGACGGAGATGACTTCGGCGTGCGTGCCAGGAACTGTTGCGAGAATCAGAGACAGTGTCACAAACGCGATGACGAGTGCCACGGGGACCTGAAAGCAAAGAGACAATCGCTTGTGTATCGGCATCGGCCCCCGCACGCACCCTCCGCGCGCACAATCGTGCTCTATGGTACAGCCGATGTCCGATCCGGTTCAATCTGGATCGGCGTTGTTGACGGACAGCCACGGGCTCCTTGTTCCCTGGCCGACTGCGCCCTACCTTCGGCCATCCCGTTCTGCCAAGGGCCGTTGATGATCTCGATTCGAGTCTACCGTGTAGTTGCCGTGATCTACGCTGTGGTGTTGGTTGCGGTGTCATCGGTGCCGGGCCTGAGTCTCCCCAGGTATGGGCCGGGCGCCATCGACAAGATCCTGCATTTCGGACAATACGCAGTTCTGGCGTTTCTTTCGGTTCGCGGATTCGGCTCCGACAGCAGACACCGGATCACGCTGTTGGTCTTTCTCATCGTGTTCTGCGCGGCCGATGAGTACCACCAGGTCTGGATTCCGGGGCGGGAGGCCGAATTGTCCGACTGGATTGCCGATGTCCTTGGGATTCTGACCGGTTGGAGCATCGGCTGGATCTTTCTGCGGCGTGCGGTGTCGCGTCGGCGCGCGCCCTTCGCCGAATCCGGCAAAAGCGCTTAAACGGGCGGAGCAAATCCCTTATACTGACCGACTGTACGGGCCGCCGCGCATTGATTCTCGCGGCACAGATGCTCTCATGGCGCTTCCCGACACGATCCGCACATTGCTGCAGGAACTCGGCGAGAATCCCGAGCGGCCGGGGCTGGAGAAGACCCCCGAACGGGTCGCCGAATCGCTGCGCTTCCTCACGCGTGGGTATACCGAAAGTCTCGACGATGTCATCGGCGATGCGGTCTTCGCCGAGGACACGCAGGAAATGGTGCTGTTGCGCGATGTCGATTTTTTCAGTCTGTGCGAGCACCATTTGCTGCCGTTCTACGGCAGGTGCCACCTGGCCTACATTCCCAACCGCAAGATCATCGGGCTCTCGAAGCTGGCGCGGGTCGTCGAAGTCTTCGCGCGCCGCCTGCAGGTGCAGGAACGACTCACCAACGAAATCGCCCGCACGATCGAACAGTTGCTGGAGCCCTCAGGAGTGGCGGTGGTCATGGAAGCCGAGCATCTGTGCATGCAGATGCGCGGCATCCAGAAGGTCAATTCGGTCGCGGTGACGTCGTGCCTTTTGGGCTCATTCCGCGAACGCCCCGAGACGCGCGCCGAACTGTACCAAATCATCGGCCATCCCTACGCCAAGACGACATAGCACGATCACCTCACCCACCGGAGACGCATCCCAGATGGCAATCAAATCGGACCGTTGGATTAGGGAGTGGGCCACACAGCATCGTATGATCGATCCCTTTGCCGACCGCCAGGTGCGGCAGGGAGTGATCTCCTATGGCGTATCTTCGTATGGATACGACATGCGGGTGGCCGATGAGTACAAAGTCTTCACAAACGTCAATACGACCATCGTCGATCCCAAAAACTTCGATCCGCGCGCTTTTGTCGAAATCCAGGCGCCGACATGCTCCATACCCCCCAACTCCTTTGCGCTGGCGCGATCGGTCGAGTACTTCCGCATTCCCCGCCAGATTCTCACTGTCTGTGTCGGCAAATCGACCTATGCGCGCTGTGGCATCATTGTCAATGTGACCCCATTCGAGCCGGAGTGGGAGGGATTCGTCACGCTGGAAATCTCCAACACCACGCCGCTGCCGGCGCGTGTGTACTCCAACGAGGGCATTGCGCAGGTGCTGTTCTTCGAGTCCGATGAGATGTGCGAGGTCTCGTACGCCGACAAGAAAGGGAAATATCAGGCGCAGCAGGGGATTCAGGTGCCGAAGATGTAGTTGGTTGATTGGCAAAGTGACGAGTACCGCACAAAGATGTGCATGCCAGCTGTCCTCGGCTGGCTCCCGAAGTCTGGATGGAACAACTCGGCCAACGCTCAACAGATGCTGCCGGCGCCAGGCGAGGACGCCGGGCGAACACAAAGAGTCATTATTACAGAGTTCGTGAGTTGAGTCTGAGAAACACATGCGCAGCATCCCGGCATGGTATTGGTCGGTCGCGTCAATCGCTCTGATTGCCGGTTCACTTGCGTTCGGCGCAGGCGGGCCGGAAGGGCGGGCGCTGTCGCGAACGCTGTATCCGCCGATTGTCTCGCTCGTGCTCATAGCGACGCTCTTTGCATACCTGCAGCAATCTCTGCGCCCGACGCGCAAACTGGGCTTGATCAATCTGGCAGCCGTGGCTGTCGCGTTGTATGTGACGATCCCGCTGTGGCACTTTGGTGTCCGCTTGCGGCCGTCACCCGGTGGTCCGCCTGCGACCCTCTGGCCGGTGAACCTTTTGGTTATCGTCTGTGGGGTGGCCCTCTACCGGGTTCTTGTCCGGGTGACACGCGCCCTGCGTCCCGGCACCGGCAAGGAAGCGGTCGAAGACAAACAGGAGCGGCTGACGGGTTGAGCGGCTGTCAGTTTGACGCAGCAACCGTTGCCTTCTCAATCCGCTGATACAGCAATCCGCCTGCGTACATCGTCACACCGAGCACAACGAGACAACCGATCCGCACCAACGGCAACGCACCCGACAAGTCGAAGAGCAGAACTTTTGCGGCAAAGCCCGCGAAGACCGCCAGTGAGGAGCGCCCCAGGCGGCGGTCCGACACGAAGATGGCAATCACAAGGGCGACGACAGCCAGCAGCCCCCACACAATCGAGACCACCATTCGGCTGTCGGCGAGATGGATGATCCCGGCCATGACGGCGGTGTGACCGAGATAGAGCGCACCCGTCGTCAGAACCGCCGGGCTGGCTGCCGGGCGTCGCAAGTGCCAGTAGAACGTATAGAGCGCGACGGCATACAACGGGATCAGGATCTGCCAACCGACCATCTGTTCGATATTGTAGCCCGCGACCAGTTGCTGGTATCCCCAATACGCGATGATTCCGCATGCAACGCTCAAAGGCCAGTACCGCTTGAGCCGTGACAGGGCTGTGGCAGCAACGTATCCCAAAGCGAGCAACGCCACCAGACCGCTCAGCACGCGCCATTCATCGGGGATCAGTTCGACATAAACCGCGTGGACCAGCACCAGCGCCGCGTAAGCGGTGACAATCTGTTCTCCGGCGCGCGCATCTTGAGGTAATCGCGCGCGGGCATACCAGTACGCGGCCGTCAGCGGCACGACGCTGGCGATCGCCAGCCAGGGCGCCCATTCCGGGATGTGCCGGTAAAGCAGTGCGTACTCGGTTGCGTAGAAGAATATCAGCGCCGGGGAATGTGCGACCGCCTCATCATGTGTCAGCGGTTTCTGAGCGCGGGCGGAGAAGATTCCGGTTACCGCAATGAACAAGACGAATTGCAGACCCTGAAATCCCGCCGCCCAAATCCAGTCGCTGTGCTGCGCCATCTGCCAGGAGGCATGGAACACGATGAACGCCAGGTATGCGGCTACCAGGTAAATTGACCGCCGTTTGATCCTGAGCGCATAAAGACAGAAGACAATGTCCCATGCGATGAAGTAGATCATCAGATCGAGGGGGCGGGCCGCCAACGTGTAAAGCAACAACGGACCGGTGTATGAGCCCACCACGGCGAAGAAAGTGTACAACTCGTTTTCATAGAATTCACGCAGCCCGATCGATAAAGCGCAGACGATGATCAGCGCGACCGTCGCGGTTCCCGTGCCGATCAGACCGTGATAGAGATGCGCGCCATAGACGGTGAAGAACAAGATCGCCACACCGCCGGCCGGAAGCAGACTGGCATACCGACGCAGTGAGTCTCGCATCAGCATGCCGGTGACGATCATGCCGATTCCGCCCACACCGGCGAGACTGATCTGCCGTACCGGCGTCAGAAAGCCCGAGTCGATCGCCAGCCGGATCAGATACGCACTCGCCAGGACCAGCGCCGCCACACCGCCCCATCCCAGAATGATGGTCGGGGAAATCGTCACCGCCGGCTTGCCGGCCGACATCGCCGGGGAGATCGGATTGAGTTGCGGCGTGTACTGCCCGGGGCGCTGTGCAGTAGTGGGTAACGGCTTCGGTCCGGCCGGTTGAATTGTCGACGCAGTCTCAGCTGACGGTTGCCCCTCCAAGCCCAATCGTTGTTCGATCGCAGCGAGACGGTTTTCCAAGCGCAGCAAACGTTCATGGTCGTCAGCGGTCCGACCGTCGTCATGTCCCGAGGACATTGTGCCACCTCCAGTTTTCCTACGCTGACTGGAGAATGCGCGAGATGTGTCAAGCACACAAGTAAAGAATGAAACGCGATTGCGGTCTGCGCTATGTCACCACCCGTGTCCGCTCCAGCCGCAGCGACCAGACCATGCCGGCGATGATCGGGATGGCGCCGACGAAGGCCCACGGGCCGGGAAACTCGTCGAAGACGATCATAGCCAACGTGGTGGCGACGAGCGTCTCGCCGCTGAGGATGGTCACGCCGACGGTGTGTGCCGAGTACACCTTCAATGTGCGGTTGTAAATTGTGTGTCCGATGACCGAGGGGATCAGTCCCGCGGCGGCCATCCAGAACCATGTCTTAGCTGGAAAGCTGCTGAATGGTGTGCCGATCACCAGTCCCCAAATGCCGAGCGTCACTGCCGCGGTCGAGTAGGCGATCACGACATACCCCAGTGTCGAGACCCGTTGCCGCACCTGCCGCCCAACCACCAGGTACGCCGATGCGAAGATCGCACCCCAAAGCGCCAGCAAATCGCCATACCAGCCGCCGGTACGCGGGTTGCCCCCGGCGATGACCAGCACGCCGATCAACGCCAGGACGATCGCCGCGAAGGCCGCCGGTCTGACCCGCTCGCGCAGGTACCAGATGCCCATCAGCGCCGCAAAGATCGGCTGCGTGGTCACGATGATCACCGAGTTGGCGACCGATGTATGATCGAGCGAAGTGATCCACGTCGCGAAGTGAAACGCCAACAACACACCGGCAGCGACCGAGCGCCATAACGAGAGTCGGTCCACCGCCTGCAGATCGCGGCCGCCCCGAACGGCAACGATGATCGCAATGGCGACAGACGCCACCACCATGCGATAGAACGCCACTGATAGTGGCGGCGCGGCGGCGAGCCGAATGAAGATCGCTGCCGGGCCCACCGCGAGCACACCGAGTATCAACAACAGGACCGAACTGCGTGCGGGGGATTCGCTCACGCGCTGAATATCGCTGTCGAGCGGTTGACGGAAAACAGGGGATCGTGGTCGGAGAATGACACGAACCGAGGCCGGTGATCGAGCATTTCGCCTTAGGTTGACAGCCAGGCGTATCTGAAGTGCAGTCGGTTCAAACCCGGTGTTCTGACATCGCCGGCCCCGGGGTGACGCCTCTGGCCGCCGCGCGGGGGCGTGTGCCAACACGATGCAGCGGGCTGACCCGAATCCCGGATTCCGTCACTTCCTGCCGGTCGCGAGCTTCTCATAATCAGAACGCGAGAAGCCGATGAATACCTTCGACCCTTTCACAAGGATCGGACGGCGCAGCAGAGTTGGGTCCTTCAGCATGGCCACAATCGCCTGGTTCCTGGTCGGCGGTTTCTTGTCCCAGCCGGTTGCCTTGTAGGATTTCGCGCGGGTGCTGATGAACTCCGTGATCGGATGCGCGCCGATCAGTTTCTCCAGTTCCTCTGCTGACAATCGATCCTTGAAGAAATCGCGGTATTCGGTGTCGGTCTGATATCGGCGTAAAACGCTCACGGCGTTGCGGCACGACGTTCACGTGAACTTGCCATACAATCGCAGTCTTCGACGGGGCACCCGGAATCCTTCGCGAGACTCAGTCGGTGATTTTGACAGCCACCGACAGCCCGTCGCGGATCGGGATGATCGTCGTGACAAAATCCGGATCGTCGGCGAGCCGCCGGTTGTACTCCCGAATCGCCCGCGTTTGCGGGTCGTTGATCGACTGATCCACCACGCGCGCGCTCGCCAGGACATTGTCGGAGATGAGCAGGCCGTGACGCCGCAGACGCGGCTTGGCGAGTTCGATCACGCGGGGGTACTGCTCTTTATCGATATCGTTGAACACTAAATCGAACGGGTCCGTCTCGCGCGTGAAGACTTCCAGCGCCTCGCCTTTGCGCAAATCGGTCTTGGCCGCCAGTCCGCCGCGACGGAAGTACTCTTTGGCGACGTCGATGTTGGTTTGGTCGAATTCGGTGCCGATGACGACGCCGTCGTCGGGCAATGCCTTCGCCATCCAGTACATCGTGTAGCCATACCCGGAGCCCAGCTCGAAGATGCGACGTGCACCGCTGGTGCGCACCAGCATGTGCAGAATGCGCGCGCAGAGCGGTCCCAGATAGGGGAAGTCACGTTCCTCGCCGTGACGCGCCATCTCCTCGAGGATCGGATCGACCGGACCGGACATCGCTCCCAGGTAGTCGCCGATCAACGGATTGAGAATCGCGTCCTGCTCCGGCATGGTGTTTGGCTCCCAATCAGTGTTTGCGCGCTTCAAGCCAGCGTTCGGCATCGAGCGCCGCCATACAGCCGCTGCCGGCGGCCGTCACGGCCTGTCGATAAGTCTTATCCTGCACGTCGCCACAGGCGAAGACGCCTTCGACGGAGGTCTTGGTCCCGTCGTGTGTGATGACGTATCCCTGCTTGTCCATCTCCAGCTTGCCGTCGAGGAATTCGGTGTTGGGTTTGTGTCCGATGGCGAGGAAGAGTCCCTGCATCGGCACTTCACGTTCGCTTCCGTTGACCGTGTCTCTGATACGCAGTCCTTCGATACCGCTTTCGGGTTTGCCCAATACCTCGACGACTTCGCTGTTCCATATGAAATCGATCTTGGGATTCTCCTGTGCGCGTTTTTGCATGATCTTCGAGGCGCGCAGCGAATCGCGGCGGTGGATCACCGTCACTTGGTCGGCGAACTTCGTTAAAAAAGTCGCCTCTTCCATGGCCGAATCGCCGCCGCCGACGACCGCAATCCTCTTTCCGCGAAAGAAGAACCCGTCGCAAGTCGCGCAGGCGGAGACACCATATCCCATCAGACGCGACTCGGATTCGAGGCCCAGCAGTTGCGCGCGCGCACCGGAAGCAATGATGATTGCGCCGCCGATGTAGGCGGTTCTCGCCGTCATCGCCGTGTGTGGCGGGCCGGAAAAGTCGACCGACGTCACCGTCTCCTGACGCACGACTGTCCCGAAACGCTCCGCCTGATTTCGGAACATCTTCATCATTTCGGGTCCCATGACGCCCTCGGGAAAACCCGGATAGTTTTCCACGTCGGTCGTAATGGTGAGTTGCCCGCCGGGCTGCTCGCCTTCCAGCACGAGCACCGTCAAATCGGCGCGCGCGGCATACAGCGCGGCCGTGTATCCGGCCGGTCCGGAACCGACTATGACAATGTCAAAGCGCTCTTCGTTCATTGTTCACCTGTGGTGTGCGCCCGAGGTCTGTCCGGCGACTGGCACGGTATCCCGCGCGCGTATCGAAGTCAACCGCCGGTCACATCATAACCGGTGCGGGTTCCCCATATCCGGCTCGCCAGCCACTCTTCGAATGAAATGGTCGGGGCGCCCAGCAGACTGTTCGCCGACGTCGGGTCTCCGGTTTCGGAAAAGCGGTCCCAGAATCGCATCTGCGCCGCCGCGGCCCTGAGTTCCCGATTGCCCATCAGCGTCGCCAACAGCGAGGCGCGCCACAACGAAATTCGGCTGACCCGGATTGGCGGAGTCTGTTGCGATGCGAAACGTGTCAATGCTTCGGCCAGGGAGACGGGCTGCGGTCCCCAGATATCGAGAATCTGCCCGACCGATTCCGGCGTTGTGTAGGCCGTCGACACCATGCGTGCATAGTCGGCCAGCGCCACCCAGTGCCAGGCGTTGCGTTGCCGCCCCAACAAGTATGCGCGACCGGGCTTGACGAAGAGCGGGAGCGATTCGAAAAACCAATGAGGACGGAAGATCGTGAATGGCACGATCGTCTCGACAATCGCAGCGATCGCCCGCAATTTGGCCGCCGACGGTGCGAAGTGGGCGTTCGCACTGCGGGCGCTGATGCCCGCGGTGTATGTCAGCCGCTCCAGACCCAGTTCGGCGGCAATCCGCGCGACCGTTCGCGTCCCCTGGTGTTCCAGTTCTTCGCATTCATCCGCTGTTTTGCCGTGCAGGTTGACATGCACCCCCTGCATGCCGAACAACGCGGTGCGGACTGATTCTGGCCGGCGAACATCGCAATGCACGACTTCGCAGGCGTCGCCGAAGCGCGCATTGGCATCGTCCGGCGCATGCGAACAGACGCGCACGGTGTGGCCATCCGCAAGAAGACGGCGGGCGACCGGCTCTCCGACCAAGCCGGTGGCTCCGATGACGGCGATGCTGATTCCCATCTGCACGATTCCTCGGGAAAGATAAGAAAAACCGCCTCAAGGCGCAGCCGTGAGACGGTCTCCTCATTCGGTCGTCTTTTCTAAGGCGCCGTGTGCGCCGGGACTTTGCCTTCGCTCACAGCCTCGCGGAGCCACTCCGTGGTCGAAGACTTCGGACGCACGATCGGATAGCCCATCCCGCGCGCGATCACCGCCTGCGCACAGATGCCCAGCGCGCGCGACACCGCAAACATGACGGTGTAGAACGGGAATTCGGTGAGTCCATACTTGTACAGCAGCGCACCGGAGGCCGCATCGACATTGGGCCACGGGTCCTTGATCTTGTTGACCTGGCGAAGAACGTTGGGCACGACCTCGTAGACTTTGGCGACGATCCGGTATACCTCATCCTCAGCGCAGTAGCGCTTGCCGAATTCCAGAAATGCATCGAAGCGCGGGTCGGTGACGCGCAGGACCGGGTGACCGTAACCGGGGATCACCTGTCCGGCATTCAGCGTATTCCACGCGTATTCCTCCAACTGACGGTCCGTCGGGACACCGCCGAAGGCGTCACGGACTTGCAGCACCCACTTGAGGCATTCCTGGTTGGCCAGCCCGTGCAGCGGCCCGGCCAGACCGTTGAACCCAGCCGATAGCGCATAGTAAAGGTCCGAGAGTGCCGAGTTGACGGTGGCGGCCGCATTGGCCGAGACATTGCCCGACTCATGGTCGCAGTGCAGCACCATGTACAAACGCATCAGCTTGGCGAAGTTGCCGTCGGGATCGGGCACACCCAGCATCTGTGTGAGATCAGCCGTCCAGTCCAGCTCGGGGTTGCTGGGGATGCGGTGCCCCTTGCCGAAGCGCAGGCGGTAGATCCCAGCCGCGAGCGTCGGTACGCGCGCGATGATCGTCAAAGCATCTTCGAGCGTGCCCTCCCAGTAGTGTTCTTTGCTGATTCCCTCATCGTAGTGACGGTGGAAGATGGACTCGCGTTCCATGACGAGAATGCCGGTGTTGAACATACACATCGGGTGCGAATCCGGCGGCATCGCCTGCATCACGTGCCAGACGTATTCGGGCACTTCGGCACGCTGCCGCAGTTCCTTTCGCATGGATTCGAGTTCGCGCTCATCGGGAATCGCCCCGGTCAGCAGCAGCCAGAAGACTTCCTCGGGCAGCCGGTCGGTCAGCGACATGATCGCTGTGCCGCGAATGAAGAGACCCTCATCGGCCTTGACGCGAGACGTGTCGCAGACCAGCGCGCGCACACCGCGCATGCCGCCGAATATCTGTTTGAGCGAGACCTCCGCCACTTTGCGGTCCCCGTGCGCTTGCAGCAACGTCTTTAGATCGGAGCGCCACTGGGGAAGGAGTTCGGACAATCGGGCATGTATTGCGGACATTGTCTCTCCCATCTGTCGGATTACGGCGACACGGTCATCACAATATAATGATCGGTTCGACCAAATGGACTCGAATCGATGTTATTCCAAACCGTCTAAATTTTTTGACAGAATTGGAATACAAACGCCGCGCATGGCAGCGGGGCTATCCGGCGATATCGAAGTGCATCGGCAGTTCTCGACCGGCGCCGCCGTCGATGATCTGCAGACGCGCGATGGCACTGCGGACCTCACTGAGGGCAAAGGGCTTTGTGAGACGGGCCATCGGGGGTCTCGGATCCCGCTCGGACTCGTCAGCTCCGGCCGAATCCATGACGATGACCGGGACTCGCGGCTGACGTGACCGCAGCGCCCGTACGAACGCCGGCCCGTCCATGGCGGGCATATGCGTATCGGAGATGACCAAATCGGCAGGATTGTTTTGAAACCGCTTCAGCCCCTCGGCGCCGTCACTGGCGGTGTCGACTTCAAAGCCGTCACCGGTCAGCACCTCTTTCAGCAGGCTGCGAATGACGCCTTCATCATCGACGACCAGCACGCGCGCAAACGGTTTGATTCGGTTCATCGCCCACCCGCCGGTCCAGCCGGATCATCGGCCAGACAATGTCTCACCCGACTGCGAACTTCGAACACGTCGAACGGCTTCGACACCACGTCAAAGCAGCCCAGACTCCGACAGCGCCGCTTGTTGTCCTCCGACGGGTAGCCGGTCATGACCAGCACCTGCACGCGGTCGGACTTCGATCGCGCCGCGCGCAGGACGTCGAAGCCCGTGATCTCCGGCATCATCAAATCGGTAATCACGACTCGAAATGCGTTCCGTTCGATCAATTGCAGGGCCGTGTGCCCGTCGCCCGCCACCGTGACGCGATACTCGGAGAGGGCCTCCGCCAACAGATCGCGCAGAAACGGTTCATCGTCGACGATCAGGATGGCGTAGCGACCGTCGGCCAACACGTCTTCACACATAGCGGATCTCATCGATCCTGATCTCGTTGGGTGGCGATGGGGCCTGTCCCTTCACCGGAGGTTGGGAATTGGCGATTCTGCCCGATGAGGGTAACGAAACGGTGAATGTCGTGCCGGCATTGACCTGCGACTCCACGTCGATTCGTCCGCCCATGTCCTTGACCAATCCGTAGGTCACCGAGAGCCCCAGGCCCGTGCCCTGACCGATTTCTTTGGTGGTGAAGAACGGCTCGAATATCTTTTCGAGATTATCCGGGGCAATTCCGTGTCCGTTGTCCCGGACAATGACTTGCACCCACCCGCTGAACAGCCGGGAGGTCACATGCAGGTCGCCGTTATCGCGCATGGCCTGCACAGCGTTGATGAGAATATTGGTGAAGATCTGCTGCAATTGCCCCGCGTGGCCCATAACGCTCGGGAGATTCTCGGCGAGCGCCAGAGTGACCGTTACTTGTCGGGTCGTCAACTGATGCTCCATAAACTGGAGCGTCTCGCGGAGGACGTCGTTGATCGCAATCGGAGCGGTTTGGTCTTTGGAGGACGCCCGTGCAAAACGCAGCAGATTCTGCACGATGTGCTTGCAGCGCTGCGACTGGCGTTCCATGTTTTCGATGTATCCCTGAAAGCGGGCAACCTCTTCGGGCCGGATGCCGCGTGCGCTGCGGGCCCGCAGTTGTTCGGCGGCCAACTGGGCATATCCCATGATACCGGCCAGCGGGTTGTTGATCTCATGGGCCACGCCCGCTGCCAGTTGGCCGATGGCGGCCATTTTTCCCGCCTGCACAAGCTGTTGCTGTGTCTCCTTCAACTCCAGGATCGCATCTTCGAGCAGATTCTTTTCCACCAGCGCGCCGCGCGTCGCCTTCAAGTCCGCCGTCATGCGGTTAAACGACTTGGCCAGATCGCCGATTTCATCTTTGCGATCATCCGCCACACGGACATCGTAATCGCCGCCGGCAATGCGATGCGTTGCATCGGCCAGGTCGTTGACCGGACGGATGCTCACCCGAACGGCAATCGAGGTCACCAGGATCGCGCACAGTGCGACGAGGATTGTGATCCACATCATGTTGCTGCGCATACGGGCGATCGAGTCTTCGATGTAATGTGTCGTCATGCCGATCTGCGCATGCCCCAGGACCTTGCGGCCGCCCCGGGCATCGTCTCCCCACCACGCGTCGTAGAGACCGCCCGATCCGAACGGGTCGGTCTGCGCATCCTGACGCAAGATGATCGGCGCCTGGAAATGGACTGTCTGTCCGTCCGGCTCAAACCGCAACACAAAGCCGTCAGCCCATTCGCCGCCGGCGGAATCGGTTGTCCTCTCCGGACGCTCGTCCGACGCCTGCTGCTCTGCGAGGCGGCCGCGTTGCACCAGTACCCTGCCGGCCCGTTCGACGATCCGCGCGTAGAAGACCTCCTGCTCGGCGAGCACGCCGTTGAGCAGATCGGCCAGCGCGGTCGTGTCGCCGATCAACGTCGCGTATGTCGAATTGTAGGCGAGATTTTTGACCGAGATGTCGCCGCGCCGCAGCAATTCCTCACGAATCGCCTCGCCGCCGTGATACAGCGAGATCCACATCAGCGAAAACGCCAGCCCGACGGTCAGGACCGAGATGCCGACAATTGACTTGATTTGAATGCTGATTCTCACGGTAACCGGCTCCACACTGACCGCATCAATAGACCACCACATTGGAATCCTTGATGATCGCCTCGTTCATCGGCAATTCAATGTGTTCGCGCACTTTGAGATTGATCGTCCGCAGAAAGCTGCGCGGCACAGTTTCTTGCAGCATCGCCGGCGATGCGCCCTCAAGAATCCGCACCGCCAGTTCGCCGGACTGCCGACCGATATCATCGTAACGGCACTCCAGGGCCAACAGCGCGCCCGCCTTCACGTACGCCGACGAGAGGCCGATGACCGGGATGCCCGATTTGATCAGCTCGAAAATGATGTACCGTGATGAACGTGGAGTCAGCACCGTCTGATCGGGCAGCATCCAGAGCACGTCGGTGATCTCACGCAAATGGCGGACGGCAGCCGGGACCTCGGTCTCATCACGGACCCATGCAATTTCAAAGGTCAGACCCTGCTGCCGTGCCAATCGCTGTGCGCGCTCGGCAATGGCCCGTGTGCGCGTCGAATCACAGATCACCCCGATGCGCCGAACCGTCGGGAACGCGCGACGGATCTCCTCGAGTTGCGTCTCCTGGGAAATATTCAGCGTCGCGCCGGTGAGATTCTGGTGCGCGTCACGCGACAGGCCGGTGTTGGCATCCTCCGGCATCGTCAGCACCATCGTGTACACGATGGGAATCTTTTGCTCCCGTGCGACGGCTTCGCGCGCGGCGCGCGTACCCACCGCCAGGATCAAATCGGGGGATCCGCGCCGGATTATCTGCCAGATGCTGTCGTTGTGTTCCACGCCGGCGCCGAGCGTGAACGTCTGCACATGGGGCCGGCGACCACTCTCCGAGAGCTCCGCGAAAAATCCTTCCTGTGCCTGATTGTATTCGGGGAGATCCAGACTCTTGACGACCGCCACGCGAACGCCGGCGGACTGATTCGCTGTCTGCGCCTGGGCCGTGTGCGCCCCCAGACCGGCGCACAGCACCCCAATCGACAGCCGCAACAGCGGCGGGATCAACGGTGAGAACCGGGCACCGGCAGCAGCGCTTCGTTCAGCCCGAGTGATGAAGGAAAGCAACGGGAGACGTTTGCGCCGGCGAGTGCGCACCCATTCCCGAGAAGAGATCCATATCGACTTGCCGCAGTCCACGATCCGAAGCTGCCCCCCGCGCGGTGCGTGGATCGACCGGTCCATCGGCGCCCGACTGCGCGTCAGAATGCCAAGGTGACCGTGAACAGGTGGTTGCTCTCAAAGACGCCGGCATCGACCCAGGCATAGTCCACCGATGTGACCGATTCGCCGAACGGGATGCGCAGCCCCGCGCCGCCGGAGAAACCGTACTGGAATCCGTCCAGCGGCGAGGCAACATAACCGCCGCGCAAGAATAGCTGATCGGCCAACGCCCATTCGGTACCCAGCCGAAATTCGTCCTCTGAGAAGTTGTTCGCCTGAAAGGCGCCCACGAACGTGACATTCTGCCCCGCCGGGCTCCAGCCGTTCCACGCCAGTCCAAATTGAATGAACGACGGCAGCTCGAAGGACGCGCTGCGGCTGCGCAATTCCGCATCCGGATTCTCATCGCCGGATGGCACCGAGAAGTCGGGACCGTCAAAGCGCATCTTCGGTCCATAGTTCTTGATGGCAACACCCAGCGTGAGCCCTGCGATCGTCGGACGATAGACGAAGCCGATGTCGAACGCCAGTCCCTGCGCGGTTTCGCGATGAATCTGCTCGGCGACATAATGCGCATTGACCCCGACGGAAACTCTGTCCGTCATGGTGCGCGCCAGCGACAACCCGACGACAACGAAGGACGTTGCAAATGTTTCGCCCGTCCCGTCCGGCTGGTCGACGGTGTAGACCTGGTCGCCATCGGTGGAGAGCACCTTGGCGGAGAGCCCCAGCGTACCCAGAGCGCCGGTTTCACGCGCGTACGCCAAATGGGACATTCCGATGTCGGCGATGTAGCGACGGTGCGAGACGGCGATTTCGTCGCCCTGCAAGACCGCCGCGCCGGCGGGATTCCAAAAGAGCGACTGCACGCCGCGTCCCTCGGCCATGACCGAGCCGCCCATCGCGACGCCGCGTGCGTCCGTGGGAATCAGCAATTCCAGCGCACCCGCCGTGCCCAGACGCGCCGGTGTACCCGCGTGCGCGGCGCCGAACGACAAGCCCCATAGCCCCATCAACAGACTGGAAACGATCCTTCGCATGGTATCCGTCCTTTGCGCGACCGCCTGCGAGCGGCCGGGCGTCAGTATTGCTGCAATCGTTCCTCTCCGGTAAACAACGCCACCCGCCCGACTCTCTCACCGACGCCGGGTACGATGATGCGATAGACATACAGCCCGCTGGCCGGCGGCAGCCCATGCAGAGTCCGCACATCCCAAAGAACCCAACTGGCGGCGAGATCGTTTTTCTCCACGCTGGCAATGCGTTCGCCGACGAGATTGTAAATCTCAACGGTCGCCGCACTCGCGGGCAGATTCACGAACTTGATGCCGCTGATGGGTTCTCCGGTCGCCGTATTCAACCCATGGACATAGGGATTCGGAACGGGATGAACTTGCGCGAGGGACGCATTGTTGGTCGCGCCCTCGTCACCCGCTGCCGTGATCGAAAACTCGAATTGATCGTCGGGAGCATTGAAGCGAAAAACAGAAATCGTCAACAACTGCCCATCGGCGAGCTCTTCATTGGAGTGGCCTTCGTTGACCGCGGGCCACCAGGCATACAGCACGTCGAAATCGAATCCATCGGCGAGGATATTGCGCGCGGTATAGTACTCATCGGGCTCGTCGGAATAGTCGCTGTTGAGAATGAACAGGTACTCACGTCCGCCCAACGGATCGTCGTCCGGCGGCAGCCAAGTTTCGTCATTGGATGCCAACGCCGCGTCCTCGACGAAACAGACATTCAACTGCCGCGGCGGATCGATGGTGACATCCCACGCGGTCAACGGTACCGTCGTGTAACCGCCGTATCCATAGTTGGGCGTACCGTTGCGCAGGTACCGATATCCGCGCTGCGTTTGTGTCGGTGAGAAACGCAACTCGACGGTTCGCAACTCGGCCTCATCCAGAATCGACGATCCAAAGAAGTAGGCCCCGGCATCGAGCGCACCGCCATAGTAATAGCCGCCCCAGTTGACGCCGCCGACCCACGGTTCCTCCGAGCCGCTCCAGCCGACATCTTTGACGCCGGCGTGCGGATCGGAGACCTGCACCATCAAACCGGCGACAACGGAGTAGCCGGGGGCACCGCTCTTGTCGGTTTGACCCTCGAGATAGCGCGTGTCGGTCGTGAGGTTGTCGAGGTTCCAGGTTGAGTCTTCATTGAACGACACGCGATATTGACCCGTCACCAGCGCATCCGGGTCGACTGTGCGAACGAGAGCGGAACCGTCGCTGACGCCGGAAACATGATCGGCGTTCTCCACCAAATCGAGTGCGACAGAGTTGGGAATCAACTCGATTCCATCCAGACGCGTCTCCAGATCCTCGGTGAGATGTCCGACGAGATTGGATCCCGCCATGAATTCCTCAACGTTTAGTTCGTCATAGGAATAGGCCGTGACGGCGAAGAAGTATGGCTTGTGATTGATCAACGACTTACCGGTCAGGCGGTCCTGCGAGATGGTCAGAAGATTCTCAATGCCCGAGTTGCTGCCCGACTGCACCAGGACGCGCTGGATCGCCCCGACGGTCGGGTCGAAACGGTCGGCATAAATGCGGCCGATGTCGTTGACGACGTCGAAGGTCGCGATGCGCGTCCACGGGCCGGTGATCGAACGGCCCTGGTAGACGTTGTAGCCTTCCATCACAAACCGCTGGCCCAGAATCTCAGACTCCTGAATGTCGCCTTCGGCCTCGTGGTCCCAGATCAACTCGATCGACCCGGACAACGGCTGCGCCCAGACCTTCGGCTGCGGCGGCGGGAAGGGGATCGCAAAGTTCAGATCAAAGACCGCCTGCACTTGTTCGTCGATATCGCGCAGCGCGGTGATCGAGGAGAGATGATCGGCGCCCTGGCCGACGAGCACCGCGACGACCACCTGCTGAGTATCGCCGGGAGTCATCGTGAAAGGCCCCGAGCTCATCATGAAACGTCGGTCGTTGGAATTGACATCGATCCACCCGTTGCCGCTGACCGGATCGCCGGCGAGTTGGAAGAATGTGGTGTCACCCTCGGGATCGACCAACGGCGTGCCGTCGGGTTCCAGGCCCTTCATGTAATTGTAGGTCTCGGTGCTGCTTTGCGGGTCGGTGCCGTTGACGTACTTGTTAAACGAGGACATCGGCAGGTTGCGATGATCGGCGATGGTGCGCCCCAGCCAGTGTGCCTGGTCGCCGGGCGACGGCACGATCGGCCCCTGCAAAAAATCGAATCCGACGGCCGGGACGGCGTCACCATAGACGCCGTCGGGCCCTTCGTTGTAGGCATACCCCAGCGACAACGTCGTATCACACCCCACCAGATCATCGAAGGCGTCGCCGACATCGGGATCGCACCAGATGGACAGATACGTGTCCTCCAGCAGGTTGCTTCCCTTATTGATGATTTCGAACGTCAGATAGATCGTCTGGCCGATGGCGCCGCTGCGAGCGTACGCAAACGTATGCTGCCGCACCTCGATGCCCAATGGCTGGGTCGAACCGGCGCCATTGTTGTGCTTCGCCTGGTTGGCGTCGTTATAGACCGCCCAGAGCGACTGGTCGCCGAGCACGAGCGGGATGCGGTTGCCGTCGGCATCGAGCGAATCGGAGCCGTCGGCGCCCGTCAGCGACGGCGCCCCGTCATCGAACGGCCACGCGGCGTAATCGGGATTCGTCTCCGCGTCATCGCCGCGATTGATGGTGTAGACATGAAACCGTCCGACATCGGGCGCATACGTGCCGTCGTCCATAATGCCCGGGCCGAATTCCGAAGAAAACTCGGAGATGGCCACGCGCGGCGCACCATTGACCATTGCCCCGACCCACAAGCCGCTGGCGAAGATCACGGTCCGATTGGTGCCGCGCGGGAAGTACAGACCGTCGGTCTTTCCGAAGTGCTGGCTCGGATCGTAGGCGAACGATCCGACGTTGGAGACGACCATTTGCAGATTGTTGACACCGATAAACGCCGTGTTGTCGACGGCGGCTGCTCCCACCGAGCGCGAACGCCCGTGTTCGGAGGCGGCATGTGCCGAGGCGGCGCAACCGAACGCCGTCGCAATCAGGATCGCTTGACCGATTCGATTCATCCTATGCTCTCCCGCACTCCGAGCATCCCGCTCAGAAGTATATCCGCATGCCGGCGCGAATCTGGCGCGGCACGCCGTAGTTGGTCGGATCGTTTTCGCGCAGCCGATACTTCTCTTCGCCCGTTAAGCCCGAGGAGTCGTGCGCATCGTCGTAGGCGTCGATGAAGTCCTGCCCGTCTTCGGTCTGCAGCCAGCCGGTGGAATTCGGCAGTCCGGTCGACGCGAAGACATCCCGGACATTATCGCGATCAAACAGATTGATGACGACGAGCTCCAGCTCGGTGTTCAGCCCGCCGAATCGCAGCCCGCGCGTCGCCTTCAGATCGACCTGCATCGTCCATTCGGCATAGCGCGAATTGATGCCGCCGATCGGATCGATCCGCGTTGCCGCTTCGGTGACTTCATTGGAGACCGCCTGCGGCGTGTAGGGAAACCCGCTCCCCGTTTGCATCGTCACATTCAGACCGGCGTTCTCCAGAAAGTGCCATCCCCCCAATGACGGTCCCTCACCGGGGCGACTGCGCAGATCGAAGATTCCGACGAATTTGTGGCGCTGATCATAATCCAGGGGCGACGCCACCGTCGGCGGCTGCGCCTGTGTCCAGGCGATGTTCGACTGCGAGTTGGGGTCCGAGCCGGTTCCGGTCGCGTGCGCCATCGTGTAGCTGAAATGCAGCGCGATGTTGCTGGCGCGCCGCATGTCGAACGTTAGCTCCAACCCCTTGATGGTGCCGAAGTCGGTGTTGCGGTAGGACGCGAAGCTGAACGGCTGCGCCGGCTGATTGACGACCTGTGTCAAATCGCCGACGTCCTTGTAGTATGCCGTAACGTCCAATGACGTGTTGTCGCCCAGTTGGCGCGTCCAGCCCACTTCGTAGGCAATCGTGCGCTCCGGCCGCAGATTCGGATTGCCGAATGGGAAGTAGTACTTTCCATTCTGCACCTGGTATTCGAGGAATTCATACGACACATACAGATTCATCAGGTCAGGACGCTGCATGAATCGACCGTAGGAGGCGTGAAACACCGAAACGTCGCTGATCGGAAACGCGACGCCCAGACGCGGCGAGAGCGCCACTTCCGGACGGCTCGCTTCCAGATCCTCGGGGTCGAGCTGTCCGGCCAGCTCACGCTGTTCGTCGGTCGGGTTCTCCTGATCAAGATAGTGATCGGGATCCAGCGGATTTTCCGGATCACGCAGGCGGTCCGTGTTGACATCGAGGTAGTCCAGACGCACTCCCGCATTGAGCACGAGGCCGTCCAGCTCGAACTTATCCTGCACGAACGCGGCAAATGTTTCGGGATGCTTGGCGCCCTGCAATCCTTCGTCTTCCTCCTGCTCACCGGTGATGCTGTACCCGTAACGGTCGACGTCCTGGAAGCCGCCGCCGTCGACACCGCGCCAGACGAGCGACGGGATGACATGCTCGTAGCGGCGCAATGTGTGCCGCTGATAGTCCAGACCGGCGCGCACTTCGTGGCGCGGATGCAACTGGCTGACTAAGTCGGCGTCAAAACCGGCATACGATGAGCGTCGATGCAGATAGTTGTTCCAAATCGCCGCTTCATCGCCGCGCAACGTGTACGTGCGCCCGTCGATGACCGTGTCTTCGATCTCGGTGGGACCGTTGATGTCGTCCCATGTGCGGAAAAGCTGAGTTTGGTCGAGGGTGGACAGGACCCCCGGGCGGCCGTAGGCCCAGATGTCCTCAAAATGCACGCCGTCGCCGCGCTCGCGCTCGGTCACGAAGTAGCTGCCCGACACCGTGTAGAACGTGCGAGGGTTGATGACGTGCTCGAGCGTAACATTGGCCGACTGATTGAAGTCTTCCAGGCGGGGCGCATGCTCCATGTTAAACTGCCAGGGGCTGAGCCAGAGCTTCCAACTGTCGGTCGATTGCAGCCCTCCCGCCTTCAACTCCAACCCGTTGCCGAGCTGCCAGTTGACCTTGCCGCGCCACGTCCAGCCGCCGGAGTGGTTGTGCGGCAACGGGCCGCCGGCGATGGCCGATGGGTCACGGTCGCCAAACCAACGGCGCTCACCGGAGACGATGAAGCGTACGTCGTCGGTGAGACCGACCAGCGGACCGGAAAGACTGCTGTTGTAGACATTATAGTCGTAGCTGTTGCCGTGAAAATTGTCGGTAATGGTTTCGATAGTGCCGGACAGTTTGTCGCCGCCGTCGCGCGTCGTCACGTTGACCGCACCGGACGCAATCCAGCCGTATTCGGCGTTGAAGCCGCCGGTCACGATCGAGACTTCCTCCAAATCGTTGTTGTTGATCTGCGTCGTCGAGATGCCGGTGAGCGGATCCTGCTGCGAGAAGCCGTCGACAAAGTAGGCGACCTCCGACGTGCGGCCGCCGCGCACGTTCAGCAGATTCCCGTTACGCACGACCACGCCCGGCTGCAGGGCGACCAACTCGCGATACCCCCGAGTCGGCATCGTGCGAATCTGATCGCTCTCCACGATGCGCAGCGACGCCGTGCGGTCCTTGAGAACCAACGGCCGTTCGGCGACGACCACGATCGTCCCCATTTCAATCGGTTTGGAGGACAACTGGATGTCCTGCTCGGTGTCCAAATCGACTGAGACTTTCAGATTGCGCACTTCAATCTCCTGAAAGAGCAAGAGTTCCGTCTGATCGGCCGCGGGTTGTGCGCTCAACAGCGAGGCGACCAGCGTGTAACGCCCGACGGGCATGTTGAGGATCGTGTAGCGCCCTTTGGCGTCGGTATACGTCTCGATGTCGGTGTTCAGAACGCGGACGAGCGCCCCGGCGATCGGCTGGCCGGTTTCAGTGTCGATCACGCGACCGGAGAGTTTGCCCGTGGTCCCGCCCAACGCGGGGAGCGTCACGGCGAGCACGCACAGCGACACCGCAAGGGCGGGCCACCATGCACATAGAGCATGAAACCGAAGCCGCATCTGGTCTCTCCTTTGCCCCAATGCGCCGTCTGCCATCATCGCAACGGCGTCTGAAGTCGTCGATGATGCGCGCAGCGTGTCACGATGCTGCGCCGTCGATTCCCAGTATGCTCCAATGGGAGGATTCGCCCGGCGTGTGGCACCCTGCCGGAGAATCCCCGACATCTTCTATTGTCGGAGCTTGAGGTGTTTTCTAAAGAGGAAGCAGCCAACCGATTCGCGATGTGCAAGAGTTTGCACATCGCCGCGGTGGCCGGGTCTTACGCGACATCCTGATGTGCGCGAAGGACGTGTGCGAGCCTTGCAAAGTCGGCCGTCTCAAGCTCCTGAGCTCGTTTGGCCAGCAGATCGGGGCAATCTTTACGCAACCGGTTCAGGGTCTCGGCGGGAATGCGCGAGTCATGCGCGAAATTATTCGCGAGGATTTTTCTGGGCTGGGCAAAGGCGATCTGAACGATGAAGTCGATTCCCTCCAGGCCCGCCAATTCCGGCGTCTCGGGCTTAAAGTCGATACTCATCACGGTGGATGTCACGCGCGGCGGCGGATAAAATGCGCGCGGCGGGATATCGAACAAGCGCACACCGCTCGCGTGCGCCTGGAACCAAACCGAGACCGAACCGCGCCCCGGATCGCCGGGCTGCGCCAGGAGGCGGCGCACAACTTCACGCTGTAGCGTGACCACCGCGCCGCGCCAGCAGCCACTGCGCGCGACCGCCCATTGCAGGATGCGATGGCCGATCCCGAACGGCAGGTTGCCGTAGAGCCACGACTCTGCCGGCGGCTCGGCTTCCGGGGGCAAACTGAGTACGTCGGCGTGAAAGATCGTCACTGTGGATGTGCGCTTGAATTTCTTGTGCAGCATGCCGACCATGCGACGGTCTTTTTCGACTATGCGGCACTCCGCGCCCATGGCGACGAGCCGCTCGGTGAGAAACCCCTTTCCCGCACCGATCTCATAAATTCGCTCTCCCGGTTTGACCGGCAAAGCCGATGCCATCCGGTCGGCGATGGCGCCATCGATCAGAAAATTCTGTGAGAGCGAACGCCGCGCCCGCAGCTTGGGTTTACCGCCGGATGCGCGTCTAAGTTTGTCGGGATATTTCGGCATCGGGATGGTGTGGCCGCTTAGTCGCCCAATCGAAAGAGCCGGCGCACATTCGCATCGGTTTGTGCTTCGACGTCGCTGACGTCAATCTCACGCAGCGTTGCGATATGGGCGGCCACGAGGGGAATGTACGACGGTTCGTTTCGGCTGGCCCGATGCGGATGCGGTGCCAGGAACGGGCAGTCGGTCTCCAGCAGCATGCGGTCGAGGCGCACCGTGCGCGCGACTTCGGACATCGTTGCGTTCTTAAAAGTCACGATGCCGTTGACGGAAACATGGAAGCCCAGGTCGATCACCTGCCGTGCCGTTTGGGGCGATTCGCTGAAACAGTGGAAAACACCCCCCAGCGACGGCGTCCCCGACTTTAGGACAAGCGCGAATATGTCGTCGAAGGCGTCGCGGTTGTGAATGACAATCGGCAATTGGCAGTCGCGCGCGACGGCCATCTGCTCGATGAACGCGCGCCGTTGTTGGTCGGGCGGCGAGAGATTGCGATAGTAGTCCAACCCAATCTCCCCGATGGCGACGACTTTGGGGTGCTGCGCCAACTCCATCAGGCGTTTTGTCGACTCGCTGCCCTCCCAAATCCCGGCGTCGTGCGGGTGAATGCCGACCGTGGCGTAGGTGCGCTCGTAGCGCTCCGCGAGTTCGAGCACCCGTTCGCAGGATTCGAAATCTGTGGCGATGTTGATGATCGTGTGCACACCCGCTTGATGGGCGCGCTCGACCACGGCGTCGCGGTCGGAATCGAACGCATCGAAGTTCAGATGCGCGTGAGAGTCGATCATCAGCCGATGCCGGAGCCGGAAGGAAGCGGGCCGTCAGTGGTCAGCAGGCGCAGCGTGCCGTCGTGCGATGCTGCAAGCAGCATGCCGTTGGATTCGACCCCACGAATCTTTGCAGGTTTGAGATTGGCCACGATCACGATCGACTTGCCGACCAACTCCTCTGGTTTGTAGTGCTGCGCGATTCCGGCGACGATCTGCCTACGTTCAACGCCGACCGCCAATTGAAGCACGAGCAGTTTGTCGGCGTCGGGATGTTTCGCCGCCGCGATGACCTCGGCGGTGCGGAGCTGCACACCCTTGAACGTGTCGAATGTAATGTGCAGGTCGGTCTGTGGCATTGCCGGGGCATCGGCAGCCGGCGGAGTCGGTGTCGTTTTGTCCATGCGCGGAAAGATGGGTTGGTCGTCCTGTAGTTTGAACGGACCGGGACAGCAGTCCCAGCCGTTGAGCGATGCGCGGTTCAGTTCACTCTCCGGTTTCTTAAAACCGAGTGTGCGAAGGATTTGTCGTGACTTGTCGGGAAGTACCGGCGAGAGCAGCAGCGTCGCAACTCGTATTGTCTCGGCGGCGGTGTTAAGCACCGCACCGAGACGCGACATCTGATTCTGCTTCGCCAGCGCCCACGGCCGCGCCTGTTCCATATACCTGTTGCACAGGCGGGCCAGATTCAGTCCGGCAGTGATTCCATCGTTGGGCGACAAGTTGTCGATGGCGGTTTCAAAGGATTGCACCGCCCGTGCAACAGCGTCGCGCAACTCGGCATCGAGTTTGTCCGGAGCGTTCTCGGACGGGCGCTGTCCGTCGTAGTGACGTTGAATCAGCGTGACTGTGCGTGACACGAGATTGCCCAGATCGTTGGCCAAGTCGGCATTGAACTGCCGCACGAACTCTTCCTCTTTGACATCCCCGTCCTGACCGAACGGGAACTGCGTCAGCAACAGGTGACGCGCGCCGTCGGGTCCGAATCGCTCGACCATCGCATGCGGGTCGATGGCGTTCCCCAGCGACTTGCTCATCTTCTGGCCGTTGACCGTGAAATATCCGTGGATGAAGATCGTGTCGGGCGGTTTCTCGCCGATGGACAAGAGCATCGCCGGCCAGTAGACGGCATGAAACTTCAGGATGTCTTTGGCCATCAGATGCACGACATGGCCATTGGTCCACCAACGGTCGAACGATGTGCGATCATTGCCGTACCCGAGGGCGGTAATGTAATTCGGCAGCGCGTCGACCCAGACATAGGCGTTTTGCGACGGGTCAAACGGCAGCGGCACACCCCAGTCGACTTTCTCCCGCGATGCGGAAAAGTCTACCAGCCCCTGCCGGAAGAGTCCGAGCACTTCGCGTCGGCGTTCATCGGGCAGAACGCGAATCGTACCGTCGCGGATCATTCCTTCGACTTGTGTCAGATACGCGGTCAGCCGGAAAAAGTAATTCTTCTCGCTCAGTTTCTCGGGGGTGGTCAAATGCTCCGGGCACTTGCCGTCGACTAGTTCTTTCTCCGTGATGAACTTCTCGCAGCCGAGACAGTAGAGCCCCTCGTACACGCCCTCGTATAGCACCGGAAGTCCATCCGGTCCCTTGGCGCGGTGCATTCGTTCGAGCATGGACTGCACACCGCGCACATGGCGCTCATCGGTCGTACGGATGAACTGGTCATACTGGATGTCGAGCCGTTCCCATGTGCGCTTGAATGCCTCACTGTGTCGGTCGCACCACTCTTGCGGCGTCATCTTATTCTTGCGCGCGATTTCGGCGATGCGCGCGCCGTGTTCATCCGTGCCGGTCAAAAAGTACGCATCACGTCCCAGCAGCCGATGCGCGCGAGTCAGATAATCGGCGACGATCGTCGTATAGGCGTGGCCGATATGCGGCTTGTCGTTGACGTAGTAAATCGGCGTCGTGATGTAGATCGGACGCTGTGAGGATGTCCCGGGCATTGTGCGTTGCAGGCAGAGGGTGGATCGGACTACTCAAACCACGATTCGGGCTTGCCCTTGGATTGGCGAATCTCATCGAGCGTGACATGCTCTCGGCGGCCGTCGGGCAGTCGTACGGTCATGCGGTCGCGCAGGACATTGACATCGCTGATCGTCCCGGCGCCGTCCGCCGTCTGCCAGCTTTGTCCCGGATCGGGAAACTGCCGCATCGCTTCCTTATAATAGGTGCTCTCGTACCGCAGGCAGCACAAGAGACGCCCGCAGTTGCCGGAGATCTTGGCCGGATTCAGCGATAACCCCTGATCGCGCGCCAGTTGTGTCGTGATCGGTTCGAATTCCTTGAGAAACATGGTGCAGCACTGTTCAAAGCCGCACGGTCCGATGCCGCCGACACGTCGCGCTTCGTCGCGCGCGCCGATCTGGCGCAATTCGATGCGTGTCTTGTAAACGCCCGCCAGGTCCTTGACCAATCGGCGGAAGTCGACGCGCTTCTCGGCGGTGAAGTAGAACGTCATTTTGTTTCCGTCGAATTGCCACTCGGCGTCGACGACTTTCATGTTCAGTCCGTGCTCGGCCGCCATGCGGATGCACTCGCTGCGTGCGTCCAGCTCCCGGCGACGGTTTTCGGCGTCGCGCGCCAATTCATCGTCGTTGGCGATGCGGAGGATCGGCAGCGGCCGGATGTCGGCGGTTGATTCCTTCGCCGGTTCGAGTTTGAGCAGGATGCGTCCGATGTCCTCTCCGCGCTCGACCTGCACGATGACGAAGTCGCCGTTGCCGATCGGCAGCAGGTAGGGATCGCGGTAATACTCTTTACGGGATCCCTTAAACTCGACCACGTAGACAGACGGTCTGTTCACGGCCGGTTTGGGTTCTGGGGCCGTCGGCTCGTGGCGATCGTTCCCCTCCGATGGCTGATGGGGCATGTCACCCAATGTGCGGTCTCTCCATTCAACAATTCACGCCGTGCGGTTTGAGCGGCACGGCAGCCGGATCGCAATATCGACCAGTGAGCGGGCAAGTCAAGGGCCTTGGCCCGACACGCGGGGCTCACCGGCTCCCAGTCGGCGCCGCAATGCCAGAAACGTCGCGACCACTGTCATGCGCGCGGCGACATTGACATAGAGCGCCGCCCGTCCGCGTTGCAGAATCTGCCAGCACTCCCATGCGGCCTGCGCGTCCGCCAACTGTCCACGGGAGCCGGTCTTGACCGACCCGCCGGCACACTCACGCTTCAACAGCGCCCCCCAGACATCAAACGCCAACAGCGCCTGATCCAGTCTCAACTTCACACTTCCGGCCGGGAAGAATGATTCGATCGTCGCGGTCAACTCATGCGTTTTGCTCCGAAACGCCGCCTTCCAAAGACTGAGCATGTCGGCGCGCCATTGGACCAAAGACGGATCGCACAATCGCAACGCCTGTCCCCAACCGCCGCCGCAAATCTCTGCCACCGTTTCTGCCTCCTCAGGATCGAGGCCTCGCGCGGTGATCAACCGTGCGGCGATGGCCGCTGGATCGACCGGCGCAAAACGGACCGATTGGCAGCGCGAGAGCACAGTCGGCAACAAACGTCCCGGATCGGCGCTGGACAGGATAAAGTAGGTGTCGGGCGGCGGCTCTTCGATGCTCTTCAACAGGATCGTCTGCGTGTCATGCGCCATCTGCTCGGCCCCGCCGATCAGAACCACCTTTGCCCGTCCCTCGACGGCAGTCATGTGCAACTGGTCGATCGTTTCACGGACGCGGTCGATCGTCAGATAGGGACGCTTCGCGAACCGCACGACGGCAAACGGGTCGGTACGCTTTGCCTCCCACACCGCCTGAATGTCCTCCCGCTCGTGATCCTTCGTGACGGGGAAGAGAACATGCCAGTCTGGATGTGTTCCCGCCCAGACACGGCTGGCCTCGCGAGGACTGTCCGGGCTTTCAAGGAGTGCCGATGCCAGCCAAAGCGCCGCCGGCCATTTGCCGACGCCATCCGGGCCGGCGAACAGGTAGCAGCGAGCGATACGTCCGTGCCGCACCGCGTGGCGCAGCAGACGCTCGACTGTCGATTGTTCCCAGAAGACCCCGCTCACACGTGAGAATGAACCACCGGATCAGCCGGAAGGCAAGCCGCCCGGAGCGCGCGGGGATTGTACGGGCGTGGTTATGATTTCATCGATTCGAGAAACTTCTCGTTGTTCTTGGTCTTCCGCATGCGGTCGCTTAAGAATTCCATCCCCTCCACCGGGTTCATGTCGGAGAGGAACTTCCGCAGCACCCAGATTTTGCCCAACGTGTCCTCGGACAGCAGCAGTTCCTCTTTGCGGGTCGACGAGCGCGTCAGGTCGATCGCCGGGAAGATGCGCCGGTTCGACAGACGTCGATCCAGCACCAGTTCCATGTTGCCGGTGCCCTTGAATTCCTCGAAGATGACCTCGTCCATGCGCGAGCCGGTCTCGATGAGCGCGGTCGCCACGATGGTGAGCGATCCGCCCTCCTCGATATTGCGCGCCGCGCCGAAGAACCGCTTGGGGCGCTGCAGGGCATTGGCATCGACGCCGCCGGAGAGAATTTTGCCGGAGTGCGGCACCACCGCGTTGTGAGCGCGCGCCAGGCGCGTGATCGAATCCAGCAGAATCACCACATCCTGTTTGTGCTCGACCAAGCGCTTGGCTTTTTCGATCACCATGTCGGCGACCTGCACATGGCGTTCGGCCGATTCATCGAAGGTCGAGGAAATGACCTCGCCTTTGACCGAGCGCTTCATGTCGGTGACTTCCTCGGGGCGTTCGTCGATCAACAGCACCATCAGCTTGACATCGGGGTGATTGGCGGTAATCGAGTTGGCGATCTTCTGCAGTATGATGGTCTTGCCCGCTTTCGGGGGCGACGTAATCAGCCCGCGCTGGCCGCGTCCGACCGGCGTGAGCAAGTCGATGATCCGCGTCGAAAGGTCTTTGGGGTCGACTTCGAGGTTGAATTTCGTTTCCGGATACAACGGCGTCAGGTTGTCGAAGAGCGTCTTGTGCTTGGCGACATCGGGGTTTTCGAAGTTGACCGCTTCGATTTTCAGCAGCGCAAAGTAACGCTCGGTTTCCTTGGGGGGCCGGACCTGTCCCGAAACCGTATCGCCGGTGCGCAGATCGAAACGTTTGATCTGCGACGGTGAGACATAGATGTCGTCGGGGCCGGGCAGGTAATTGTAGTCGGGGGATCGCAAAAACCCGTACCCCTCTTCGAGGATCTCCAAGACCCCCTCGGCGAAGATCAGGCCGTCCTTTTCGGTGTTGGCTTCGAGGATTTTGAAGATCAGCTCCTGCTTGCGCAGCCCCGAGACACCGGGAATCTCCAGTTGCTCGGCGATCTCCAGCAGTTCGGAGATGGTCTTAGCTTTGAGTTCAAGAATGTCCATGAGTGTCCACCTTGGTGCGGCACCGATCCTGATCGGCGCCGGTTCGTATGTTGATCATTATCTGTCTGTGATGGATCGGTCGTCGGTTTGCGGCACAACCGGTCATGCCATCCGGCTCAATCATCCGGCAGTGCCCGCGTCGGCGCATCCCCCCAGAGCTTTTCGAGCGAATAAAACTCCCGGAGCTTCGGAAGGAAGATGTGTACGACCACATCGACGAAGTCCATCAGGATCCAACCGCTTTCTCCATACCCCTCCGTGTGCCACGGGCGGGTGTCGTGTTCTCGGAGCTTTTCGGTGATGTGGTTGGCCACGGCCCTTGCCTGAACCTCGGCGTCAACCGAACAGAGGACGAAGAAGTCCGTGACCGATGAGTGCTTTCGCAGGTCAATGATGCGGATGGCATATGCCTTCTTCTCGCGGGCCAAGCGCCCGGCGAGTCCGGCCAGCCGCGCGGATGTTATGGTGTCGGCCTCCTTGCGATTGTGCGGTTTGCGAAGATCACCGTTCGGTGGTTTGTGCCGTCGGCGGCTGCGGCTCGACTATCTCGGAGCCCAATACGATGGTTAGATCGACGCCGAGATCGTTGGCGCCGCTGTTGTCCTGAATGGCGCAATCGCCGAGTTGCAGCGCCCGCACGATGTCGCGCGCCTGGCTCGGGACCAGTTGACGATTGATCGCGAAGCTCTCACGGATCGTCGTGCGGTCGTAATTGCCGATGTCGACGACATCAAAACGCATCCGTCCGACCGATAGCTCGGCCAGCCGATCGCTCACACGGCGGGCCAAACCCGGCCGTCCACAGCCGTTGAGCACCTGCACCCGTACGACGACCGGTGGCTCCTGGGTCTCCGATCCGGAATACCCCAGGCGCGTCGAGAACGAAAAGACAAAGACGCTGACTAAGACCGTGGCGACGATGATGCCCAGTTCCAGCAAGCGCGACCGCAGGCGCGATGGGGCGCCGGCCTTCGGATGTGTATGTCGTGTACGTAAAGATGCTGACATAGTCTCTAATGCCTGACGATGAGGTTGTGTCGTGTGCTAAACGGGCCGGGTGAGGCGGATCGCGGCTACCGATACCAAGGCGAGTACGGATTGAAGATCGATCGAGTCCGGTATCCGTAGCCCGTTCCCAGACCATCCTGCCAAAGTACCGGGACCGTTCGGTAGTCCACCGAGAGGTGGAACGCAGCCGACGGTCGGTAGTCCAGACTAACGCTCGGCAGGAACTTGTCTGAACCCAACAATTCTCTCCCCCCTGAATTCCTCAAAAATCCGAGTGGCTGGTGCAAATACCCCAAGCCGACACGGAGCATTAACGGATCGGCAATCTGATAGGAGACCGTGTTGGTATAAAGCCCCAGCGATCCCGAGTAGCCTGATCCGGAAATGTAACTGATGGAGTACGACTGCGACATCTTGAGCCGCGACGGATCCAACAGACTAAAACCGCCGCCCGATGGGGCCGTGGACAACTCCTTGAGGCGCTCCGCCCCCTGAAACGACGTATTCCCATGCGGCATGGACATCTGCCCGTACGCCACCTGCGGCAGGGCCAATGAACACACAGCCAACCCGATCATCAGACTCTTAGTCATGTCGCGCGAATTCCTGCCGAACAACTGCCGATGTCTGAGAATTCGCCGCCCCTCTGGACGGTAATCAGTACCCGATTCCCTTGACCTGTCAAGCCCATTTCCCGCGCCGGTCAGCACTGTCCTCAATAATGTCATCGGCATCGTACCCCGCAGCCAAGACTCTTATACGCTCACGCGGCCGCTTCGATGGCAATTCATATAACAGTATGACCCACAGCTTGTTCCGACGGAGGCGGACTCTATTCCAACGACTTAAGCTCTTCGGGGGTGTTGACGCCGAACACCTCAAGGTAGTTGGCGGTACGATGGGCGACGACTTTCCTGCCCTCCTCTCGCAGCAAGCCGATGGCGTCGGTGAGATAAAACTCCTTTTGCGCATTGTTGGCTTCGACCCGGCTCAGAAGCTGCCAGAGCCCTTCGCAGCGGAAGCACATCAGCCCCGCGTTGATCTCTCGGATGGCACGCGTGGTCTCGTCGGCGTCACGATGTTCGACGATCCGTTCGACGCTGCCGTCTTCGGCGCGCACGACGCGGCCATACCCGGTCGGATCGGGAACCTCGGCGGTCAGAATCGTCGCGGCCGCGTCTTCTTTGAGATGAGCCGCGATCAGCGATGCGACTGTTCGTCCGGTCAACCTTGGGACATCGCCCAGGGCGACCAGAACGTGCCCGCGGAACAATCTGAGCACTCCTTCCGCCTGGCGCACCGCGTGCGCGGTGCCCAACCGCTCCTGCTGCCAGACAAACTCGACCGGATCGGCGAAGAACTCCCGTTCGACCAGCTCGCCGTGATGCCCGATGACCATGATGATCTTCCCGATCCCGGCGCCGCGCAGCGCAGTGACAACCCAGCGCACCAGCGGCTTGCCGTGCCAGTGCAACATGACCTTGGGGGTCTCGACCCCCATACGTTTGCCCAAGCCGGCCGCCAGAACGACAGCAGCGACCGGGGCGTTGGTTTGATCTGGCATTAGCGATTGTACGGGAGAGTTTCGTGGTTATTGGCGCTGACGGTTTTGCGCGTCGACATGGATGATGGTCGGTTCGGGAACCGCTCCTTCGGTATCCAGGAAACCGTACGCAATGATGATGACCTCGTCGCCGACAACCCCAAGTCTTGCTGCCGGGCCGTTGAGACACACTTCGCCCGGTTTGCCGGCGATCACGTACGTTTCGAAGCGCTCGCCATTATTGAGATTCACCACCTGGACCCGTTCGTGGATACGAATCCCGGACACGGCGAGCAGATCGGTGCTGATTGCGATCGATCCTTCGTAGGCCAATTCGGCGCCGGTGACGCAGGCGCGGTGAATCTTGGCGCGGCAGACTTGGATCAACATGGCATGTGCGTATCAGCGAACAACGATGTTGTCGATGTACCGGCGGCCGCAGGCGGCACTCTTCGCGAGGCATTTCGCGGCGATCAGGATCACCACCGGCGGGTTCGGTCTCCGTTGCGAAGCGAGCGTGGACGGGTCGCAGAATCCGATATAATCAATCGTGAAGAATCCGCCCGTTTCCACGATTCGCCTGATCTGACGCGCCAATGCCGACGATGACCGCGCACCCTTTCTGATCCGATCCGCCGCCCAACGCAGAGACCGGCTGATGGCGCCTGCCGCGACCCGTTCGGCCGCGCCAAGATAGACGTTACGTGAAGACAGGGCAAGTCCACCGGGTTCTCGCACTGTCGGTGCGACGATCAAGCCAACCGGGAGATTGAAGTCCTCAATTAATCGGCGGATGATGATCGTCTGCTGATAGTCCTTCTGCCCGAACACGGCCACGTCGGGCCGGATAATCTCGAAGAGCTTCAACACAACGGTGGCGACGCCGTCGAAGTGCCCCGGTCGGGATGTCCCCTCCCAGTAATCCCCAAGCGATCCGACGCGGACCGTGGTCTCGAATCCGTCGGGATACATGGTCCCGACATCGGGGGCGAACACGATTTCGGCTCCCTCTTCGTGACAGAGCGAAATGTCGCGGCGCCATGTGCGCGGGTAACTCTTGTAGTCTTCCTCCGGTGAAAACTGTGTCGGATTAACAAAGATCGATACGACCGTGCGCTTGGCCCGCTTGCGGCAGCGACGGATCAACGAGAGGTGTCCCTGATGCAGGGCACCCATTGTCGGCACCAGTCCGACGCTCTCGCCGCGCGTGTGCCACTGGGCGATCGCGCGTCTCGCCCCGCCGATGCTTCGGACAATCTTCACTGGAAGTTTTCTTCCCACGCCGGACGCGTGATCAACTCGACGGCGTTCCCCGCCGGGTCGCGAAAGTAGATCGAGCGCGCCGACCATTTCGGCCACACGTGCTCTTTCTCGATGATCACACCGTGCGACGTCAAGTGCCGGAGCCACGGATCGTATTGGTCCGGATCGATCTGAATCGCAAAGTGCCCGCTGCCAGTGGTGCCGTGTTGGGGAAGGTTGAGTTGGACAGAGCTTTCACGCGGATCGAAGGCCAAGAGCACTGTGTGGCCCACAGCGAAAAACCGGTGCGCGGCACTGGCCGAAAACCGCCGCAGGCCCAGCACATCGCGATAGAATCGCTCAGCTTTGTCGAGATCCTCGGCATAGATCACCGTCTCGATGAGATGATTGAGCCGTGGAGCATCAGACATTGGAATTGCGGCGATGAGGCGCTCAGTACGATTCGTCGGGCGAGGGGAAACGCTGCGCGCGCACATCGTCGCAGTAGCGTGTCAATGCCTCGCGCGCGGCGTCGTGAAGGTTGGCGTAACGGCGCACGAACTTCGGTTTGAAGTCGGGGAAAAGTCCCAACAGATCATTGGTCACCAGGATTTGCCCGTCGCAGTTGACGCCCGCGCCGATACCGATCGTGGGAATGGAAATGCGTTTGGTGATCCGCCCGGCCAGATCGCCGGGGATGCCCTCCAGCACGATGGCAAAGCATCCGGATTCGGCCAATGCCTCGGCGGACTCCTCGAGAAACTGACGGTCCGCTTCGGTCCGCCCCTGCACCGCATAGCCGCCGAAACGATGAATCGACTGCGGGATCAGGCCGATGTGTCCCATGACCGGGATGCCGATTTCGATCAACCGCTTGATCGTCGGCACGATCGGCAGTCCCCCTTCGAGCTTCACGGCGGCCGCGCCGCCCTCCTTAAGGAAGCGTCCCGCGTTGCGCACCGTGTCATCGGCGCTCGCCTGATACGACATAAACGGCATATCGCCGACCACCAGCCCACGTTTCATCGCACGGCTGACCGCACGCGTGTGGTAGATCATCTGATCGACCGTGATCGAGAGCGTCGATGGCTCGCCGTAGAAGACCATGTTCGCCGAGTCGCCGACCAGAACCCCGTCCAAGCCGACCTCATCGAGCAGACGCGCCGTGTAGTAATCGTATGCGGTCAGCATGACGATCCGCTGCCCCGCACGCTTAAAGCGTACAAAGTCCTGTACCGTGACCGGTCGGACGCGCGCAGGCGGTGGGGTCTGGATCGCGTCGGTCGCCGGCGATTGCGGCGCGCGCTTGCGCGGTTTCATTGCGGTTTGTGCCATATGATCGTAATAAAGCGAATCGGCGGGCCCGAAATCAAATTACCCGCGCGGGCCCAACGCCCAAGTTCAAGTCGATTCTTCGCATAGTAACCGCCCCGCCGGGCAGTTCGTTCCTCAGTTGCTCAATGGTGCGACCGATGATCGGATGAACGATGTCGGGGGTCAAGTCGCACAACGGCTGCAACACGAAGGCGCGCTCCATCATGCGGGGATGGGGTACGATCAAATCAATGTCCTCGACGATCGCGCTTCCATACAACAACACGTCCAAATCAATCGTGCGCGGCCCTTTGCGGACCTCGCTGCGTTTCAATCGCCGCTCAATCTCACGCAGACGTCCGAGCAGACCGTGCGGCGGGATGTCGGTCTCAAACTCCCATACGCAGTTGTAAAACATACCCGGCCCCGCCTCGCCGACCGGTTCGTTTTCGTACACCGGCGATGAACGCATGCCATCAATGCCACCTGCCGCAGTCAGCATCCTGAACGCCTCTCGCAAATAGAAGGCGCGGTCGCCGACATTGGAGCCGACGCCGACATAGGCGGTCGTCAGAGATGTCCGTGGAAGCATGAATGAACCCGTCATGCGCTCTCGCCGGACATATCGACATCCGAATCGAATTCGACTTCGATATGATCGAGGTTGCCGGGTATCGGCGGGATTTTTTTGCGCACGCGCACGATAACGCGTCGCGCGCCGAACTCGCCCTTGAGTTCACGCGCGATGCGCGCGGCCACCGTCTCCAACAGATTGAATTTGTGCTGTTGCACGATTCGTTCGACGACCCCATACACCGCAGTGTAATTGACCGCATCGGCCAGCCGGTCGGACTCGGTCGCGCGCGCGATATCGACATACAGCTCGCAATCGACCTCAAAACGGCGCCCGGTTTCGCGCTCGGCCGCCGAGACACCGTGGAAGCCGTAAAACGTCATATTGTGCAGACTGATCCGCGCCATTACACGGCATCCTTCCCCTCCGAGCGGCGTACGCGCTGTCCCATGCGACGGCGCGACAGCCGTTTTTGGTAGAGCCGCGCGTGCGATGCCAGCCGCTGGGCCACTTCGTCGACCGTTCGGCGCGTCTCCGGAAGAACCATGCGGACAAAACCTTCGCCGCGTTCGCCGAAGTCGGTCCCCGGTGCGCAGAGGATTCCCGCACGGCGCAGCAGACGACGGCAAAATGCGCGCGACCCGACTGCGGCATCGACGGCTACCCACAAGAACGGCGACGTCGGCGACGATCGCGGTTTCCAGCGCAGGGCGACTGCGGTCTCGGTCAGCACCGTGCGCGCGTGGGCCAGCGCGTCGGTCCGATGCGCCAGATGTTGTTCGGCCCGTTCGAAGAGTACTCCGGCGATGGCAACCGATTGTCGCGTCGGAAGCGCCTGCGCCGCCTCGGCCAGGAATGCAGCCGCGCTGATCGCCTCGCGGTTGCCGCAGACGGCTGTCAACGCCAGACCCGGCACTCCGAAGTTGGCGCCGATGGATGCCATCTCCACACCGACACTCTGCGCCCCACGCGCTTCCAAAAACGTGCGCGGACGGTACGCGCCGCTGGTGGCAAATGTAAACGCGGCATCATAAGCGATGAGAATGTTGTGCCGTCGGGCGAATGCCACGCTTTCGGTCAATGTCGCCAGATCGGCCGATGCCCCTGTGGGGTTGTGCGGGTATCCTAACACCATCATCGGGATGCGTCCGACCAGCCCGGTGTCGAGCATGGCGAAACTGGGCAGGTAGTCGTTGCGCTCCAACAGGTTATACGGCATTACCCCGGCATTGCACAGCGCGACCGCGCCGCGCTGATACGGCAGCCCCGGATCGGGCAGCAGCACCATCTCGCCCGGATTGACGAACGACAACGTCAGAAAATGCAGAGCAAGGATCGTGTTCGGCACGAGCGTGATTTCCAGTTCCGGATCGAGAATGACTTCAAACCGTTTGCGATACCACGCGGCAATCAGCTCGCGCAGATGCGCTCGTTCGTCGAATGATGCCGATTGCCATCCATCGGCTGCGGGCGCATTGTCGATCGAATCAGAATGATCGGAGGCCGCGTGCGAGAGCCGTGACAAGTCGATGACTTCAACACCGCGTTTACGCAGACGCGCCGCAAGGCGCACCAGATCATCGGGCGGCACCGGCATCCGCTGCAACCGGTCGCTGCGGTCCAGCAGAATTTTTCGCGCTATCGGCATCGCGAGGGGTCCGACATGGCGGGGGTCACTGAGAGCCGCGCTTCGCGCCGACCTGGCAGGCGCCGCACACAGGGGTCTCATCGCCGGAGAATCGCGAATGCAGAGTCCCCGAGAGCGACAGCAGTTCGTCGACCTGCCGGCAATCGAGATGATCGGGCTCTTTCAGCGCGCGGGCGATGTGCACTATCTGCGCGAAGCGTTCGACTGTTTCCATTTTGCGAAACGCGTCTTCCAGATCGGCGCCGATCGTCAACACACCATGATTCTTCAACAGAAACGCATCGAAACGATCGAGATACTTTTCAATCGATTGTCCGACCGCCGCCGTCGACGGTGTCGCGTATTCCGCCAACGGCACCGAGCCGAGTGTGGCGACGACTTCGGGGAGGATGCAATCCGCCAGCGCAATCCCGGCGACTGCGAACGCAGTCGCGTACGGCGGATGCCCATGCACGCACGCGCCGACATCGGGGCGCGCATTCAGCGCCGCCAAATGCATCAGCATCTCACTCGACGGTTTGCGCGTGCCCTGCTTTTGTTTTCCCTTGGGATCGACGACTGCCATATCTTCGGGACTCATGAATCCTTTGCACATCCCGGCGGGGGTGATGAGAATGTTCCCGTCGGCCAATCGCGCCGAAATGTTTCCCTCGGCAGCGACAATCAGCCCGCGCGCGTACATGCGCGCGCCGATGGACACCATCTCCCGCCGCAGTTGAAAAACCGACGGCGTTGGCCCCGGATTTGCCACGCTCGCAATTAAGCCGCAGCCACAGAGGCGAATCAATCGGTTTGTCCGAACGCGCTTGACCTGAACGCATGCACGCCCTACGCTGATATGGGAGATGATGGTCGAATGGCCGTCTGCTGGAACTGTGGCCAGAGTTATGATCCGCCCGATCCGATCACGCGTGAGAGCGAGTGCCCGCGCTGCGCGGCGTATCTGCGCTGCTGCCGCAACTGCACCTTCTACGAGCCGGGTACGCACAACGACTGCCGCGAGCCGCAGGCCGAGTTGCAACCCGACAAGGAAGTCGCCAACGCCTGCGACTACTTTCGCGCGGCCGATGTCCCGAAGAACTCAGGCGGTGGCAAACCGAAACGCGACATTCGCGATCTCTTCAATGATGATTGATCAATTCTTCTTTGCGTGTATAGAGGGCACCAATGTCATTCCGGGCGTAATGATCAAAAAGTGTTGCACCATGTCACCTTGGGCAGAGGTGGAGATACCACTGGATGTAGGCGTTGCGGCGGTGTGGCGCGAGCCCGCGATGCTGTCGGTATCGCTGCTTGAGTCGTCC